>Ga0247841_10003877_pt1 | contig 26773 bp, 36 predicted proteins | sample LaCruzMarch2015__2_FD_192410 | JGI IMG/M metagenome (GOLD analysis project Ga0247841, IMG submission 192410) | Freshwater microbial communities from meromictic Lake La Cruz, Castile-La Mancha, Spain - LaCruzMarch2015_18m | ecosystem: Environmental > Aquatic > Freshwater > Lake | place: Spain... | reverse complement strand
GATCCGAAACCTTAATCAAATCTCCCTTAATCCCTCTTTAGCTAAAGAGGGAAAAGACTTGGTTTCTACAATGTCTATAATTTGTGGGTAAAGATTAGTTTTCAAAGGGGGAATGGCTCTAACTCCCCCTTTAGCAAACTAATCTTTACCCACAAGTCTATAAACCATTGTGGATAGAGGATTTATAACCCCCTTTTAGCTAAAAGGGGGAAGGGGGAATTTGATTAATTAAACTAAATATTAATGAATCTATTCAAAGGTATTTTGGTATATCATCAATAACGCAATTGATATTTTTGAGTATCTATTGATCCGAAAACCTTAATCAAATCCTCATTTAGCTAAAGGGGGGAAAAGTCAACTTTCACATAACCCCCTTTGAAAGGGGGTTAGGGGGATTTGAGGCGATTTGTTTATTACCCGATTATTTTCTTAACCTTCATATTATCTAAAAACTGAAAACTATTTCTCCGCCTTCTTTTCCTCAATTGTTATTTGACCTGTGACGTTTCCTTCCCCCGCTTCAGCCTCAAGGCGATCATCCTTTCGGAAATACTTTATAATCGGTGCCTCAATTTTATTCTTACCGTCATCAGCGACTGCCAGAGCGTCCTTAGTTCCTTCCATATCAATCACTTCTTCGGGTTCATATACCATAACAGCCCGGGCACAGGTCACGTTCATATCACCTTGTTTCATCTTGACGTTACCGATTACTTCCATTTTCGTTAATTCATCTCTTCCGGTGGTTTCATTACGTTTAGTATAGAGAGTAATTTGATCGCCATTTACGTAGTCGCTCTGCGCTCCAGATTCAGCCGCCACCTTAGTAAATTTCGCATCGCCTTTAAGGACAGTCACGCCCGTCTTCTTATCAAAAACCACCCTTTTTGCGCTATATTTATAATTAACCGTACTACTATCAGTTGCGCCAAAAGCACTTATAACAATAAAACAGGACATCAAAGCAATTGTAATATAAATAATTCTTTTCATTTTTCACTATTTGACCACCGATCAGTGATCACTGTTTCCCTCCTCTCTAGTCGTAATTCCAACAACATTTTTCAATTCAACCGTTTCCAATTGAGGTCTAGCATCAAGTTCCTCACCATTGACTATCGAGTCCTTATAAACAATTTTTACTTTCACGCCCGGCAGAGTATATATCTGTTTATCATTTTCATTCCAAAATAACTCGTCAGTAGTAAGATACCCTCCGTCGGATAGCGTCCCTTTAACATTGCCTTTCATCCTGACATTATAAGTTGAAGTATTAACTTCACCTGTATCGCTATGTATATCTACGTTACCCTTACTCTTATTATCGCCGAATATCACCAGCCCGACGTCATTAATTTTCGTCTGACCAGAATCCATGACTTGAGCAGATTTAGCATAGAGTTTCCATCTAGGATTTCCCTTCTGCGCTCTAGTCAATGAAAGACTTCCGATCTCCTGTTCAACTCCCGCAGGCGGCGGACTCACCTGATTATCGCCACTTTTCTCACAGCCCGTAAGTAAAGAAATTACAATAACAAATATTAGAATAATGAGGATTAAGGGATTTTTCCTCCTTTGAAAAGACAACATGCTATTCCCCCTTTGAAAAGACAACATGCTATTCCCCCTTTGAAAAAGGGGGTTAGGGGGATTTAAAAGCTCTATTATTGGATTACCCGATTAATTATTTAATCTTCATTATGCGTGGGGTTATTGACAATAATAATCTTTCAGTCTTTTCTATTTCCCCATCTTTTTATCGCACCATCCATTTTTTTTCGCCACTCTTCATATACTTCGCCAGAACTGGGTATACTTCCCGACCCGTATGCTAATTCCTCAAGGAGTCTTATCGTTTCAATCATAGTTCCAGAAATAAGATTCACTGCCGCAGGGCGATTATATTCGCCTTCTTTTATGCTTTTATGGCACTCATGGATAATCCTGTCAATCAAGATCATCTTTTCTTGAGGAGTTTTTGCCAACGGAAGTTTAACCATAAAATCTTTGAACGCATCAACAGCGCCACCGCCAAAAAGTTGTTTTTGATGATATGAGCGAAAATATTCCCCCCAAGTAATTTCCCACGAGCAATCCTGACATTTAATAACTTGCTCTTTATCAACACCATGACGAAGTATAACGCCGCCGCATTCCGGGCATTTGATCCTTCCCATAGATGCTTCAGTCACAGTCAATATACTTTCACAGCGCGCATAAAAAGCATAAGCCACGTCATCAATCAGTTCCTCATCCATAATCCCTTGAGCATCTAGATTATACACTTGACGAATTTTAGCAGACGAAACCCTTTGAGCCCATTGTAGCATATTTGCTTACACCATTTCTCTCAACACCTGTAGGTTGGGTTGAGGAACGAAACCCAACAATATTATATCATAAAACAATATTTCTCAATAAAATATCTAAATGACGTATTCCTTTGCTTTGCCGTTTCTATTGAAGCACAGTTTAATATTTCAATCATAAACGATATTTTGTCAAATTTTTCAGGTATCAAAACATCAAACTGTTCCTTTTTTATATCATCTGTATCCTTGAATTTATAGGAATTGATCTTGAATTTCTTACATGAATCGTCATTTAATAAAGCAAGATACCAGCTTTCTATTTCTTTTCTTACAACTATTACTTTGCTTTCATCTAATTCCGTAAATTTCTCTATTAGCTTTTCCTTTCTTTTTGAAATGCACGGTTCATCATTGAGATCAGATAACCAAATATAATCCGCATTCATTCTTTTAATATTTTTGAGCAGATTCTTTATCCATTCTTTTGATTCCTGACTATATGGAACTAGCTGTATATCATCAAAGCTATCTTTAAATATCTTTTCTCCCAATCTAGCAAAGAACTCCCTTTCATGGGTACCTTCTATGAAAAGGTAAAGTTTTTTATACATGCTCTATATCTCCAGAAGATTGCTTTCATAAAGATCGGCTAATACCATTTCATTTTCAAGAAATACTTTAACCTCTTCCTTATCAGTAGGTTTGCATATCTGTGAAAATCCATCTTTATCTCTGGAAACAAGGAAAACGTCTTCTGGATCAGCATGTTTCACCATTACAGGATTATGAGTAGTAACAATAATCTGTTTTTTTCTTGAAGCTTCTTTCATCATATCCATAACTTTTGAAATAAGCGAAGGATGAAATCCCTTATCAGGTTCCTCAATTATAACCAAAGGGCTTTCCTGAAAATACAAGGCAACTATAAGACCAAGAGCATTTATCGTCCCATCAGAGATCAAAGGTGCAGGGAGATAATGTTTATCAGAGTATGTTTCCTTAATTCTAATATGAAAATGCGTTTCTGTGAACTTATCTACCTTTATGTCTTTTACATAAGGCAATAGATAATTCACCAAGTTCATAAACATCTTTTTCTTTTCAGGGTCATCCAGTATTTTTTTGATAAAGATAACTAGATTACTTCCATTTTCTTCTAAATCAGATTTTACAAAGATTGGAACTGCCATTTTTGAAAGCTTAGGATCAAAATCGCATATACAGATGCTTTTGAAATCTATTGATCCGTCAGATTTCTCAATAGTTAATCCATTGTTAAGAGCCAATGTCTCTTCAATATTAAAATAGATAGTTTTACCTGGTCCATTTTTATTTGGTTTATATTCTACTATGTGGTTATTATTAACTATCCTACAATATCCATATCCATCTTCTGTGAATTCAATAAAAACACTGTAGGGTATTTCTTTTGTTGCGATTATTATTTCTATCAAAAGATTTTCAGAAATATTAATATTGACATTTCTGAGGTATTTAATTTCACCTTGCAAAGATATCGCATTTTCCAATCCATCTTTAACTATATCCCTCAAAAATCTGAATATCTGTACAAAATTTGACTTCCCCGAAGCATTGGCGCCGATCAATATATTCACCTTGCCAAGGTTTAGTTCCAAATCCTTAAAGCTCTTAAAATTTTTAACTCTAATCTTTTTTATCACTGTCATCTGTTTTATTTATTTAATAGTTTGTGCCAATTCTTTTCGTAAATACAATTAAAAACAATATTTATCAATGAAATATTTGAATGACGTATTTCTTTGCATTGCTATCTCTATATCAAAATCTTTTAGAATTTCCTGCATAAAAGCTTTTGGTGATCTAAATCCACTTTTTTTATTGCATAGGAAATTATATTTTTTCGTCATTCATAGACTGTTGATACGCATTGTTTATCGTGCTATCATGTGCCATTTGCTATCGGAATACCAATCTGTCAAGGTTGGAACGACAGACCTATAATGTATACAACATCAGAACTTTCAAACGAGAATTCAATAGTTCCTGCAATATTTACTTTTGGTGACAGTTCCACCATCAGTCCAAACGCACCTCCCCAATAGTCATAACTCTCTGATTCATTTAGGCTAAATTCTGGAACCTTTGATTCTGTAGTTGTCCATACATTTGTCCAATATATTCCTGCAAATGGTACAAGAGTAAGTTTACTTTCCAAAGCAATTTCCTTCATTAAACCTATAGTATTGGACAACATGGTTGACCGAGATGTCACAATAGTTTCGGTCATTCAGGTCGTCAATAGTTTTTGCAAATCCTAGACCAAAATATACATGTTCCCAATAATTCAATCCAGTATTCCATAGTTTATCAACACTAGATATACCTATCTGAAAAGTGGGAGCAGGCGGTATAGAGATGCCAAAATCAGAAAGAGCAGAATATGGATATTTATTCTTATCCGGAATAGCTAAACCAGCTGATAGATACCCGTTGAGGCTTTTAGATATACCATAGCTAATTACACCTGAAAAGAGTTTTGCTGATTCACTGAATGCAAGATTCATCCCCATACTATATTCATTTGGCTTTAAATCGTAAAGAACATTAGCATATTGTGCATGTGCCATTCCTGATATTAGCATTAGGCAAATAGATATAACAATCAGAGATTTCATATTCATACTACATTCCTCCCTACAAGTATCAAACCTTCGCCTTGTCCTTTCCCTAACCTTAGTCTTCGCCACCAGAGCATTTGTGGTTTTTAATACCTGTTATTATTTGTGATTTATTACTCCACTTGAAACGATAACCCCAAAGATTGAAAGCTCTTCGTCTCTTGTCGTTCAAGTTTAGCTCTAATTTCCTCAAATCGTCTAACAGTATCCTGTGAGTATAATCGCTCTCCGCAATGCTCGCAAACTTCAGCACATACTCTCAAGACAGCAGTATTAATTCCCCCACGTAAGAGTTTTTCAACCTCTTTCTCAATCAGTTCTCCACCGCAAATCGGACATTTTTCAAATGGCATCATAGCTTTTTTCTCCTTTTGCGCCAGTTAATCCAGCGTTTGGGATCGGGACGATAAACTGTAACCAGAACAGTCCATTGATTTTGTTTGTTATATGCCCAAACAGTATGAACAGGATCACCACTGAAAGTTTGACCATATATCAAACAGCTTGGATAGGGTTTGGCTGTTGGATAATCCTCGATGATTTCACCATGCAAAACTGAAAAGTATATCTCATCAAATGTAAGCTGATCATCTTCAGCCTCCTCGTCAGCGTGATCAGTGATTCGAACTCGATTTGCTTGTATCGCTTCTATTATATCGGTAACACCCATCTATCTGCTCCATATTACAAATATCAAATGAAACCTTTGGTGATTTATATAATAGTATTTATCCGTGTACGTCTGTAATTTCAAAAATATACGCTATTATTCGCAACTAATGACAACTACACGCCACTAATCACACATCTTTCGTCTTCCATCTATCGTGAATCCATATCCATTGCTCAGGATATTTTCTTACATAAGACTCAATAATCTTCGTAAAAACCGCCGTATTATATCTTACATCTTCCTCAGTGTCACCTGTTATTTGCAATTCAATCGGCTTCTCAACGATCAGCCGATGAGTATTATCTTTTTGTCTTATAATAAATGCCGGAATCAGATCACACCCAGTTTTTAGCGCAATACTAACCGGACCACGTGGCGTATAAGCTGGTTTACCAAAAAAATCCACAAACACGCCATCAACCTTAGTATCAACGTCAGCTAAAATACCAAGCACCTCGTTACGTTTCAAACACTGGAGAGCGCTTTTTATCGAAGCCCCACGACCTATACACTTCAGCCCGGTTCCTTCACGCCGTCGGTTCACCCATTCATCCAATTTTTGCAATTTCACTGGTCGGACAATCGTATTCGATTCATATCCGCAAAGCGGAAAACTTGCCCCAAAGAGTTCCCAGTTCCCAAGATGGGCAGTAAGGATTATCACACCTTTACCCTTCTTGAGAGTTTCATCCACGTTATCCCTGCCATCGAAAGTAACCAACTTGCACAAGTTCTCAGAATTCAGCTTTGGAAGCTGAAGAAATTCCATCAATCCTTTACCGATGTTTATAAAACAGTTTCGGCATATATCCAAAATATCTTTAGTGTTTTTTTCTGTCCCAAATGCAAAAGACAGATTTCGGACAGCCTTAGCTTTCTCCTTACGTGAAAATAAAAACATCAAATCCCCTAGAAACACACCTATGCCAAGTGCAATCTTACGAGGGAGAAGCAAAATAAGCTGGCTAATCACCAATGCAAAAAAATAATAAAAAAAATGTTTTACCCGTTTATATATTTTCAAACTAAAATAAAGCCTCTTTCGTTTTCAAAAATATGATCCGAAAAAGCCCTGCTCTTGTATTCAAGAATTATACCATATCACGATTTATAAGTAAAGAAAAAAGAAATTTATAATTTTTTGTTTTTTTTATACGATTACACTTGACATCACAAAAAAAATGTGAGAATATATATACATTGAACTTAATTTCAACAAATACTCGGAGGTGATGTATTTGGTTCAGGAATCTATCGAAAAAATCAAACAGGCTGAAGATGTGGTCAAAGCCCGTGTAAAGGAAGCCCAATCAGAGTCTGATAAAATTATAAGAGAAGCTAGAGAAAAAGCAGACAAGATTATTATAGACGCCAAAAAACAGGCGTCTGATGAATTGAAGCTTATTATTAAAAACACAGAATCGGAAGCTGAAAAAGAGGTAAATCTGCTCAAAGAAAAAAATCAAGCAGAGATTAACAATATCAAATCAATTGCAGAGAAAAATAAAAAATCTGCTTCTGATTTCATTATCGAGAGGATAATCGGATAAATGGCAGTTAGCCAAATGCAGAGGGTCCGAATATTTGCCCATGGTTCTCATAGGGCATCTCTGGTAAAAGATCTTCAGGATCTTGAGACCGTTCATATTAACAATGTAAACGAAGAAGCAGAGTCACCAGCCGAAAGCGAAGTACGAGCTAACGTACGTGGCTTACAAAGCGACCTTTCCCGCCTTCAGTTTACCATAAATTATCTGGCTAAATTTGAACCAAAAAAAAGTCTTATTGCCGGATTTCTCGGCGGCGGTAAGCCTTTATTTACATCACAGGAATTCATCAACATTGGCGAAGAAACCAAGAAAGGTGATTGGCGAAGCATTTGTGATGAATGCCAGTCTATGGAAGAGCAAACTGCAAGATATTCAAGCCGAATAAGCAGGATACACTCTGAACAGGCAAATCTAAATATATGGCGTAATCTTGATGTGCCTGTTGAAAAGCTAACCGATACCGAAAAAGTTGCCATAAGAATCGGAGTCATGCCTGCAATCTCTGTTGATGGTCTTCGTGAAGATATAAAAAATTCTGATCTGAGATTGGCTTTTGAGATTGTAGAAATGAGCGGCGGTGAAACTTACGTTGTTGTAATGTTCTTGAAAATTGATGAACACGAAATTACTTCCATACTCGCAAAGCATGAGTTCTTTCCTGAATCCCTGCCCATTACATCAGGTAAAGTCATTGACCAGTTAAATCGTATCAATGAAGAACTCTCTGAAATATCCAGACAACAACAAGAAATAATAGAAAAAAGTTCCAAATTATTTGTCCATAAGATCAATCTTATGGCTATTTATGATTATATATCTGGACTTTTAAGCCAAGAAGAAGTGAGAGAATCGTTTTCTCATACAGACTACACCTTCATGGTAGATGGATGGGTATGCAAAAAGAACGTCGAAAAACTAAAAGATAAGCTAAATAAATATAACGAACTGGAAATCACACTTTCCGATCCCGCAGATGACGAAGAACCGCCTGTTGAACTGGAAAATGGAATAATTGCCGAACCGTATCGCATGGTGACAAATTTGTATGGGAGACCTCATTACAGAGAGATCGATCCTACAAAACTTCTTGCCCCATTTCTCACTATGGGCTTTGCAATATGCCTTACTGATGCTGGATATGGTTTCACCGTTGCATTGATTGCGGCTATAATCATGATCATCAATAGAAAAAAAGGTGCAAATGACCTGATTAGAATTCTATTTCTTTGCGGACTTGCGACAGGATTTGTCGGCACTATAACAGGCGGATGGTACGGATTTACCGCTCCTCAGCTTCCACCATTTATGCAAAAGCTCGTGCTTATAGACCCTAACGTAAAGCAAATAGAATTCCTTGCCCTGATAGTTCTATTTGGCTATATTGAGGTGTGGTTCGGATTCGTCGTAAAGATGTATATAAGCCTCAAAGGGCGTGATTGGATGAGCGCTTTCTGTGATCAGCTTCCATGGGTACTTGTCATGTTACTTACCGCAGTTCCTGTATTGGGTATAGTTGGCTTAGAGGTACCCCCCATTGCTAAAAGTATTGCCGTTGGTATTATACTATTATGTGCCGCCATCATTGTCGTATTTGCTGGTAGAGATATAAAAAATATTGCAGGTCGTATCGGTACAGGTGTATTTGCATTGTATGGTAATGTCACCGGTACGTTTGGCGATACATTGTCATACATGAGACTTTTTGCTTTGGGATTAGCAACGGGTATCATTGCAAGCTCAGTAAACACGATAGCAGGTATGTTGTGGACTAGCACGCCCGGCAAGATAGCCGCTATTGTTGTTCTTATCTTTGGTCACCCGTTTAACATAGCAATAAATGCCCTTGGAGGTTTTATTCACTCCATGAGGCTTCAATTTGTTGAGTTCTTCACCAAGTTTTACGAAGGTGGCGGAACAGAATTTCGTCCATTCAAAAAAGAGCATGTATACGTAGCTGTTGGTGATAAGTAATTACCAGTCACTCGTCACCTGTTACTCGTCAATAAAAATTGGAGGTATAAAGGCATGGATCAGATAGGTACGCTATTAACTTTGTTGTTTCAGTCTGGATTAGTCTACGCTCTTGTAGGTGCAGCCTCTGCGGTTATTCTGGCTGGTATCGGTTCTGCCGTCGGTATAAGCTATCCAGCAAGTATCGCAACTGGGGCTATGACTGAAGACCCGAAAAACTTCGGTAAGTATTTACTCCTCGTAGCATTACCCGGTACTCAGGGAATATACGGATTCGTTGGTGCGTTCTTGGTCATACAAAAATTAGGCTTAACCACCGGTGGCGCCGTTGCTGCAGCCATTACCACTGCGCAGGGACTTCAAATTATGTGGTCGTGTTTCCCGGTGGCATTCGCTGGTTTAGTTTCTGCTATCTATCAGGGAAAAGTGTGCGCAAATGGTGTTGCCCTTACATCTAAACAACCAGCAGAATCTGGTAAAGCTCTCGTTTACGGAGTTTTCGTTGAGTTCTACGCAATTCTTGGCTTGATAACCACAATATTTCTTCTCAGTGGAATCAAAGTTGGTGAATAGTATTAATGAATTGAAAATTGCAGATTGAAGATTGATCAGGAAATTGAAAATTGAAAATTAAAGATTAAAGATTAGGAAGAGTCTTCAATCTTCAATTTTTTAATCTTCAATCCACTTCTAATCTTTAATCTTTAATCTTTAATCTGGAGTGTTACAATGTCTCTGGAAAAGATCATTGAACGAATAGAACAAGATGCCAAAAATCAGGCTGAAGAGATTATAAAAAATGCTTCTGCTAGTTCGGCGAAGATAATTCAGGAAGCCAAAGAGCGAGCAAATCAGGTTAAGGCACAGGCTTTAGAAGAATCCAAAAAGCAAGCAGGCGTTCATAAACAAAGGCTTATCTCAACTGCCAGCCTTGATCTTCGCAAAGATATTCTCATTGAAAAGCAAAGGGCTATAGATTCAGCGTTTCAGGAAGCTATGGATAATTTGCTCAAAATGAGGGATGATGAATATCAGAAGGTCATTGTAAAAATGATTCTGCCCAACGTGCTGACAGGAAATGAAGAGATCATCCTCTCAGAACGTGACAAAATCAGACTTGGAAAAGGCTTCCTCGATAAAATAAATAACGAGCTCAGTAAGGCAGGAAAAAAAGGAAAGCTAACCATCGCCAAAGACTCATACAACATTCTCGGCGGATTCGTACTAAGAAGAGGAAACATAGAGCTAAACAACTCGTTTGAATCCCTCTTCAACTCCATCAGAGAGGACATTGAATCAGAAGTATCCAAAGTCCTGTTTCCAACTGTGTAAAAGTAAAAGATAAGGGATTTATGTTAAACGCTCAATCCATAGATAAACAGACTCCAAAGGTCGAATTCAAGATTAATCTCTCCTTAGACGACTTGATCTCTGCATTAAAATCTTTGGATACAGAGGAAAGAAAGTTTTTCATAGAGAATATCCTATCCGCTTTAAGCCCTGAGTACTTAAAGAGCATTGAGGAAGCAAGACAAGATTATAAAGAAGGGCGAGTTTTATCCCATGAAGAGGTTTTTAAATAGGACCAAAGAAAACTGCTACAAATATTGGTAGACACTATACTTTGTCATTCCTGCGCGAGCAGGAATCTAGTTTATCTTTTTCTTTTTTAATGGATTTTATCTTCGCTGGAGTTATAAGTTGAGATTGCTTCCAATTATTCGTGAAGATGTTCTTGATCATATTGAGCAGAAACACAATATTCAAGAGCATGAAGTTTACGAAATCTTTGACAATTATTCTTATATTCGCCGTGTTGAAAAGGGAGAAAGACCTGGCGAGGATATATATTCAGCGTTTGGTAGAACAAATGCTGGACGTTATTTAATTGTCTTTTTTGTCAAAAAGAAGAATGGATGTCCATTAGTTCGAAGTGCAAGAGATATGACCTCAGCAGAACGGAGAAGATATGAGCAGACATAGAAGTTCCATATCAAAAGCTAGGAATTATGAAGAGATCACCGAATTCTGGGATACTCATGATCTTGCTGATTATTGGGATCAGCTCGAACCCGTTGAATTTGAGGTTGATATTCAATCGGTAATAATACAATATGGTATTGACGAGAAATTGTCTAAAATAATCTCCGTTGTCGCTAAACAACATGGTATATCGGTAGAGGCATTGCTAAATATTTGGATTCAGGATGAACTGCAAAGAGATCAGACCAAACCGTTTGAATCTGAGTTTGGTGAACTAATAGAGAAAAAATATTATGCTATTGATCATGAGTTATCAGATAAAATCCGTGCTATTGCTAAACAATGGAATGTATCGGCAACACCACTGGTCAATTTGTGGTTACATAGAAAAATACAAAGGGATCAGCTTGAATTTGTTGAATCAAATATTCAGTCACAGAAAAAATATCGTGCTATTGACAAAGAATTATTGGAGAAAATCCGTGACGTAGCAAAACATCGCGGTATATCAGCAAATACGCTTGTGAACCTATGGGTACAGGAAAAACTACAAGAGCAAAAGATTGAATCTAAAGTTCTTGTTTCGTAGGTTTTAGATGAGGTTTTTAAATAGGATCAATACTCATTTTTTGTTGACTTGACAGAGGAGATTTCGTAAAATATCAGTGTTTTGAGTTCGAAAGTTGCCAGTTTAATTGTTGTCGTTGGTGCTCTAAATTGAATTAGATTAAGCGATAATCAAACAGATAGGAGTTTAAAATGAGAATAGCACTTGTGACAATATTAATTTTCACAAATCTTATATCTTTCGCTGTTGCGCTTTCTGAGGATGAATCAAGCAAAGAAGCGAGAGATAATCATTATTGTATATCAACAGCATTAGCTGTTCCTTTGATCGGTACTCTTTATATATCATGGGGTAGATCGGTCTCTGATCGCTTAATTTTATCGAACTACTTAGCTTATTTCAACAGAGAGTGGATGTTGCTTTTAGAAAAGGGAGATTGGACCAGCCGAAGCGCTTACTTTGGAATAATGCTTCAGTATTTCCCTTTCTGCAAAAAGAACGAGTATTCGGGTTATTTTATTGGAGGAGACACGGGTCTTGCAACAAGCAGACAGACGTACAGCCCTTTGAATAAATCTGACATTTTTTTCTTTAACTACATAGAGTTTTACTATCTTGGATATAGAATTCCCCTTAACATGATCCACAAAAGACTAAAACTCGACGTTACTTTGGGTGGAGGATGGGCACCTGTCAGTCACGAAGTGAATATTGAAGGTCACAGAAACGAAGGGGATTTCTATCCGCTTGCTGACATCAGGTTATCCTATCTGTGGTGAGGTTGTTGGTTAAAAGCCTTCAATGAGCATTTTTATTCCAAGACCAATTAATACTACACCGCCGACTGCTTCCATGCGTTTTCCGACAACAGATGAAAGGATGTTGCCGAGTTTAATCTATAAGAAAGGTGGGCGTAAATTAGTTTTGTCTGCAAGAGATATGACCACGGAAGATCGGAAAATATATGAGCAGAGGTAAAAGTTCCATATCAAAGGCTAGTAGTTATAAGGAAATCGGAGAATTTTGGGATACGCATGCTCTCTCTGATTATTGGGATCAGCTTGAACCAGTTGAATTTGAAATTGACATTCAAGGGGAAGAAATAGTTTACGATATTGACGAGAAGATATCGAAAATAATTCGGATTAATGCCAAACGTCGTGGTATATCGGTAGATACACTCCTGAACCTATGGCTACAGGAAGAACTGCAAATAGATCAGACTGTACCTGTTGAATTTGAAGCAAGTATTCAGTTACGAGAAATATATTATGCGATTGATATGGAATTGTCCGATAAAATCCGTGCTATTGCTAAACAATGGGATGTATCGGCGACACCACTGGTCAATTTGTGGTTACATAGAAGAATACAAAGAGATCAAATTGAATTAGTTGAATCTGATACTAAGTCACAAAGAAAATATCGTGCTATTGACAAAGAGATATTAGAAAAAATTAATGACGTAGCTAAAAAGCGTGGCATATCAACGGTTACACTCCTGAATCTATGGCTACAGGAAAAACTACAAGAGCAGAAGATTGAATCTAAAGTTCTTGTTTCGTAGGTTTTATATGAGGTTTTAAATAAAACCAATACTCATTTTTTGACAATTAATAATAAGGAAATAACGTCCGTATCTGAAAAATACAGGTGATGCGTTGAAGATATATTATTTTGACTGGTGTGGGGATTTTCTTGAACATATTGAGTTGAGACACAGCGTCCAGCAATATGAAATCCGTCAAATTTTTGCCAATAATCCTAAGATACGTAAGGATGGAAAGAGCAGAAAATACCCTGGTGAATATAGATATTTGGCGCATGGTAAAACAGATGGTGATCGTTATTTGAGAGTTGTATTTATATATAAGAAAAACGGACGCGCACTGATTATATCAGCATTTGATGTATGATCTTATCGAATGGAGAGTATATGAGCAAAGGTAAAGGCTCTATATCAAAGGCCCTTAGTAATGGAGATAACGTAGAATTCTGGGATACCAATGTTTTTTCCGATTACTGGGATCAAGCCGAACCCGTTGAATTTGAAATTGATATTCAAGGGGAAGAAATACACTATGCTATTGAAGAGAATTTATCTAAAAGAATCTTCATTGTATCTAAACGGCGTGGTATATCAATAGAAACTCTCCTAAATCTATGGTTACAGGAGGAATTGCAAAAAAATCCTACAAAACCAACTGAATCTGATTTTTGCCCTTTATCGCGAAAAAAATATCATGCTATTGATAACAAGTTATCCGATAAAATCCGTGCTATCTCTAAGAAATGGAATGTGTCAGCAACCGCGATTTTAAATCTATGGTTACAGAAAAAAATAGAAAGCGAAAAAATAGAAAGCGATTGTATTGAAGTCAATCCTCTTGTATCTGATTCTAAATCACCAAAGAGTTATGATATTGATAGAGAGTTGTCCAATAAAATTCACATTATTGCTAATCAGCATGGTATATCACCGATCACGCTTGCAAACCTATACTTGCAGAAAGAACTGCAAAAGGAACAGGAAGCTGATACTCCGTTACCCAAAAAACGTTCTGTCATTGAAGATGAATCGCAGTTACGTGAAAAAGTTAAGGCTTTAGCAAATAATCAAGGTATATCAATAGAAACGCTTATGCTTAAATGGCAAAAGATAGATCAGCAGAAAAAATTACAAAAGCAAGTGGTTCAAGTTAAAGCCTCTGGCTGATTTTCTTACTTCGTAGGTTTTATATGCAAAAAATGATTTCTATAACATACAAAGAAAATACAAGATACGGTTATGCTTCAGGAAGGCTTCGTGTTCTGGAAACCCGCCTTCTTAATAAAGCGTCCATCGGAAGATTACTCGAAGCGGACTCAACTCAAGAAGTACTGAGAATACTCTCCGAAGGTGAATACGCTATCGCTCTATCCGAGATCAGCGACCCATCAGATTTTGAAAAAGCCCTTGAGATTGAAATGGAACGTGCTTATGCCCTCGTTGATGAGCTTTCTCATGACCCCGACTTAACTAAAATATTCAGAACAAAATGGGACTTCCATAACCTCAAAGTTCTACTAAAATCTAGTTATTTAAAAGAGTTATCTCCTAAAACGGATGACATTCTAGGCAAATTCGGCGCCGTATCTATCGAAGACATAAAACTTGCTATTGAGCCAGATGCAGAAAAGAAAGGCAATAAGCTTCCAGACTATCTGATGACTGCTCTTGTTGATGCACACTCTAAATACGAAGCATCCCAAGACCCACAGATTATTGATATTATAATTGATAACCATCTACATAATTTCCTATACGATTGCGCTGTAAAATACAAAAATCCTTTTCTCAAAGGCTATTTTGAAGCAGTTGCCGACCTTAATAACATCAAGAATTTCATGAGAATAAAAAATCTAGGTGGCAGTATAAAAATGCTGGACACTGTTCTTCTATCTCATGGTACTCTCGATAAAAAGCTATTTCTCCAACAATACGAAGAAACAATAGAAAACTTCGTTGGAGATTTGGTTGCCACTGATCTTGTAAAAACACCCTACGTTGGCTTAGTAGCCGAAGCGATCAGAGGGTGGGAAGAGGAACATTCGCTGGCTATTTTTGAAAAACTTACAGATAACTACTTAATAAACTATACTAAGCCAGCGCAATATATAGTCTTTGGAGTAGAGCCATTGATCGCTTATGTATTGGCGAAAGAACACGAAATAAAACTCATCAGAATTATTATAACCGGCAAAATCAACGATCTGCCGATAGAGATCATAAATGAAAGGTTGAGAGATACTTATGCCTGAGATCGCTATGATCGGCGACAAAGATTCCATCTTAGGATTCAAGTCTCTTGGTGTTGTTATATTTCCTGTTAATACCACAGAGGAATGTATAACAGCATTAAAAGAAGTAATCAAACAAGATTATAAAGTTGCTTTTATTACCGAGCAGATGGCGCCTGAGCCGAATGAAATCGCAGAGCTTCTATCAGGTAGAACGTTTCCTGTTGTTACTATGATTCCCAGTAACAGGGGTTCCACAGGAATGGCATTGCAAAGGCTTCAAACATTAGTAAGAAAAGCGGCAGGCGCAGATATATTGTGATAAGTGACTGGTGACTGGTAACGGGTAACGCGTGACGAGTAGTGAGTTCGATAGTCTACTAATTACCCGTCACTCGTCACGATTCAAAGGAGTTCATTTAAAGATGAAACAGGGTAGAATTGTAAAAGTATCTGGTCCTCTAGTAGTTGCAGAAGGATTAGAAGGCGCCAGAATGTTTGACGTCGTTAGAGTTAGCAACCAGAGGCTTATCGGCGAGATCATAGAGCTTAAAGGAAATAGAGCATCAATACAGGTTTACGAAAATACCGCAGGATTGGGTGTTGGAGAACCCGTTGTCTCTACTGGAGAACCTCTCAGCCTTGAACTCGGTCCCGGTCTTATGGGTGCGATCTATGACGGTATACAACGCCCATTAGACGTTATTCAAGCTTTAGCAGGAGATACCATCCCCAGAGGTATCGAAGTTTCCAGTCTTGATAGGAAAGCAATATGGCATTTTGTACCAAAAGTAAAAGTCGGTGATAAAGTAGTTGGTGGAGATATAATAGGAACTGTTCAGGAAACTACAATTATCTTACATAAAATCATGGTTCCACCGAATATCAAGGGCGAAATTACAGAAATAAAAGAGGGCGATTATACCGTAACAGACCCCGTAGCGAAGGTGAAAACCAATGACGGCGTAAAAGACCTAATAATGATGCAGAGATGGCCTGTCCGTGAACCTAGACCTGCAAAGAGAAAACTTGTACCTTGTGTCCCACTGTTCACCGGTCAAAGAGTTATTGATACCCTGTTCCCAATAGGAAAAGGCGGAACTGCCTGCGTTCCGGGTCCCTTCGGTAGCGGAAAATGCGTAACCGGGGATACGCCGATTCTTTTAAGCAATGGTGAATTAAAACCAATTGAAGAGGTGTTTGAACAATACAAAGATAAAGGGGAAAGAGTAGTTGATCGATATGAAGAATATACCATTCTGAATCAACCCTTATCAGTGTTTACCTATCAAAATGGTAAAATAACACCTCAGCAAGTTAGAACAGTTTATAAAGGGAAAACAGAGAAACTTCTCATTGTAAAAACACGCACTGGTAGAGTAGCTAAAGTTACTCCTATTCACAAACTTTTCAAAATTGATGATAGCTTAAATATTATAGAAACTAAAGCTGTTGATCTGAAAGTAGGGGATTACCTCATAAGTCCACGAGTGATAGAGTTACCAGAGCAAATACAAAAGGTTGAAAATTTTGTTGGAGATCAAGAGAGAGTTATCTCAAAAGGATTGTCTCCATCACCTAGAGAAGTGATTGAGGAATTGTCCCAAAAATATGGCAATAAGAAGATTTTAGCTGAAAAGCTAGAGGTATCTTATGATGTCTTGATCGGATACTATCTGGAGAAAAACAATCCAACAGTTGGTTTCATAAAAAAGCTATACACGTTGGCTGATTATGATATTCCTACTTTGTGTAATGTTAAAGGGCAGAGGCAAAGCAATACTGTCAGGATACCTGGTGTCATAGATGAAGATTTTGCTATCTTTGTCGGTCTGATGTTAAGTGATGGAAGCCTGAAAAAGAGCAGCTTGAAATTTTATAATAATGATGAGGAAATATTGGATCTGTTCAAAGGTCTGGTCTATAAGATATTTGGGTTAGAAACCAGTCGTTCACAGATGAGAACTGTAAAATGTGAGATTTTTCATAGCAAGATCGTGTCAGACCTTCTGAAAAAATTGGGTTATCCTGAATATAAAAAGTCTCAAAACTGTTTTATTCCTTCCAGTTTATATGTCAGTCCAGCGGATGTAATATCTGCATTCTTAGGGGCATATTTTATATGCGATGGTTACTTCCACTCAGAAAAAGGCGAGATAGAAATTTCTTCTGCCAGTCCGAAAATGGCAAGAGACCTTACTTATCTTTGTGCACGCATAGGGATTTTAGCGCGACTGCGAGAAAGAAAGATAAAAGATAAAACTTATTATCGAGTATTCATTTCTGGAAGAGAAGAGATAGAGAGGTTCTATGATTACTGCAATATAGGTAATTATGAGAAGCTAGAGAAAATTAGTGCCTATTTGAAAGGCGAAAAAAGAGGATATTCAAGTATTGACGTTGTTCCTTTATCATCAACTCAGATTGAAGAACTGTATAATCAGAAAAACAGACCCTATCAGGAATTAAAAAACTCAGGTGTAGAAATACATAATTACCTCCAGGGAGAGTTAATGGGACGAAAAACATTCGTTAGCTTTGCTCAACAATTAGGTAATGAGTATATGCAACACCTTGCAGTTAATCATTTGAGTCACGTTTATTGTGATAAGATTATAAGTATTCAGGAAGTGATCACTGACGAATCTGTATATGATTTGGAAGTACCGCAAGGGCATAATTTTATTGGAGGCGTTGCACCCATGTTCTTCCATAATACAGTCGTTCAGCATCAATTAGCAAAATGGGCAGACGCTGAAATTATTGTTTACGTTGGATGCGGTGAGCGCGGAAACGAAATGACTGATGTTCTTATGGAATTCCCGCATCTGCTTGACCCCAAGAGCGGTGAGCCTTTGATGAAAAGAACCGTCCTGATAGCTAATACGTCTAACATGCCCGTTGCCGCTCGTGAAGCGTCAGTTTATACAGGTATCACAATTGCTGAATACTTCCGTGATATGGGATACAGCGTTGCATTGATGGCGGACTCTACATCTCGATGGGCAGAAGCCATGCGTGAAATCTCTGGACGACTTGAAGAAATGCCAGGTGAGGAAGGTTATCCCGCATACCTCGGCACAAGAATAGCCGAATTCTACGAAAGGGCTGGAAGAATAAAATGTCTCGGTTCTGACGACAGAGAAGGCGCATTGAGCGTTGTCGGTGCTGTCTCTCCTCCCGGCGGTGATTTAGCTGACCCCGTTGTCCAGTCAACTCTTAGAGTCGTCAAAGTATTCTGGAGTCTTGATGCCAAATTGGCTTATTCAAGGCACTTCCCTGCTATAAGCTGGCTAAGTAGCTACTCCCTTTACGTTGACGAGCTTGGTGATTATTATCGAGAGAGTGGCGACAAATGGATCCAAATGCGTGAAAACGCTAGAGAATTGCTACAAAAAGAGGCAGACCTTGATGAAATTGTAAGATTGATTGGAATAGACTCCCTCTCTCCAGATAATAGATTAGTAATGGAGACTGCTAAGTCAATTCGTGAGGATTTTCTCCACCAGAGCGCATTTCACGAAGTTGATACATATACATCATTCCAAAAGCAATTCATGATGCTCGAACTCGTTATGCTGTTCCATCAGAAATCGGAACAAGCTCTGAAATCGGGCATGTCTATAATAGACATCGCTGGTCTTAAAGTCAGAGAGGAAATAGCCAGAGCTAAATATATACCCGAAACAGAACTTAACAAATTTGAAGATATAAAACAAAATATTATTGCTCAAACAAGCAGCTAAAAATGTAGGATGCGCAAGTGGCAAGAAGCATAATCTATGAAAACTATCTGTAAAACAGAAAGAGAAACCACTTCATTTATTATCAGCGATTTAGAGTCAGTTTACCATGATGCTGTTTGTGATCTTTATTATAGCCCCATCGAAGAGGGTTTCGCCAAAAGCTATTCATCGGATACACCCCATCTTGATCGTATTTACCAGAACTTCGAGCAATATGCGGAAGAAATGATATTGCAGATGGCTAATGTTCATTCTGTTCCATGGGATAAGTCATTGCTAGCTTTTCTGCAAATCATCGAAAATGAGGAAATCAAATGGTGGCTTGCAGGAAGCGCGGCTCTTGCAGTGCGTGGCGTAGATGTTATACCACGTGATCTAGATTTGATCGTTGACAGGGCAAACGCAATTAAATTGGGTGAACTCCTTCTTGATTACCTTGTTGAACCCGTATTCCCTAGCCATGGTTGGATAGCTGACTGGTTTGGTCGCGCCTTCTTATATGCCCGTTTAGAATGGGTCGGCGATGTAAGTGATAGTGTAGATTCAACAGATGTAACTGATTTCGGTCCCATTGCTGGAAGTCATCTTGAAGTAATAAACTGGCATGATAAAAAGATACAAGTTCCTCCACTTGAATTACAACTCAAAGTCACTGAACGACGAAGACTTACTGAACGAGCGGAAAAGATTCGTCGTTTTATGAATGGGAAAAAATGAAAGGTATTTATCCGCCTGTCGACGCACCACAATCGCTATCACGTCAAACTTATTCGGGTGGTTGCCGATGGCAATATTCTCATAACAGTATATATTACGGACAATGTAAAAAAATACTGGAGAGGAAAACAGACGTGAGAATGCGGTATTCACAAGAAGCAGATGCAATATATATCCGACTTAATGAAAACAAAATAGTGAATTCTGATGAAATATCTGATGGTTTAATCGCTGATTATGATGAAAATGAAGACATAGTAGGAATTGAGATCTTATGGGCATCTGAAAAAGCAGATATAGATCAGCTTATAATACAATCATTCAATAAGGTAATGGTAGAATCTGCTGTAAATGCTAAAGTCGCATGAATAAGCTAATATTTATTGGTTGAGGTGGTTTTTATGGTTAAAGAGTATCATACAGTATCCGAAGTATCCGGTCCGTTGATGTTAGTCGAAAAAGTCGAGGACGTCAAATTTGAGGAACTGGTGGAAGTGGAACTTCCCAACAAGGAGATCAGGAGAGGCAGGGTACTGGAAGTTTCAGAAGATAAAGCACTTGTACAATTATTTGAAGGCGCTAGAGGCGTTAGTGTTGATGGTACTAAAGTCAGATTTTTGGGAAAAGGCGTTGAATTGCCCGTATCTGAGGACATTCTTGGTAGAGTCTTTGACGGTCAAGGCAGACCAATAGACGACGGACCCAAAATACTCCCCGAAAAACGCCTTGACATAAATGGTAGCCCATTAAATCCCTTTGCCCGTGACTATCCATCAGAATTCATTCAGACAGGGATATCCTGTATTGACGGTCTGAATACACTCGTTAGAGGACAAAAGTTGCCGATCTTCTCTGGTTCAGGATTACCGCACTCTAAAATGGCTGTCCAGATCGCAAGACAAGCAAAGGTTGTCGGTACTGGTGAGAACTTTGCCGTTGTGTTTGCCGCTATGGGCATAACGTTTGAAGAAGCTGAATATTTTATCAGTGACTTCCGTGAGACTGGAGCTATTGATAGGGCAGTCCTATTTATCAACCTTGCTGATGACCCGGCGATTGAACGTATATCAACGCCTAGAATGGCATTGACTGCCGCAGAATATCTGGCGTTTGAAAAAGGTATGCACGTTCTGGCTATTTTGACGGACATGACTAACTATTGCGAGGCACTTCGTGAAGTCTCCGCCGCAAGAAAAGAGATCCCCGGCAGAAGAGGATACCCCGGATATATGTATACCGACCTTTCCAGTATCTACGAGCGTGCTGGGAGAATCAAAGGCAAGCCCGGTTCAATAACCCAGATACCAATATTAACTATGCCCGAAGACGATAAAACGCATCCAATACCTGATTTGACAGGATATATAACCGAAGGGCAGATAGTTCTAAATAGACCAATGCACAGAAAAGGTATATATCCGCCTGTTGACGCACCACAATCGCTATCACGTCTAAAAGATAAAGGTATCGGAGAGGGTAAGACCAGAAAAGACCATTCAGACGTATTTAACCAGCTTTATGATGCCTATACTAAAGGTCTTTCTGCAAGAGAATTGGAAGTCATCCTAGGTGAAGCGGCATTGAGCGAAATGGATAAATTGTTCTATCGGTTCGCAGAAGCCTTTGAAAGACAATACATTCAGCAGAATGAACAAGAGAACAGAACCATAGAGGAAACGCTAGATTTGGGCTGGAAACTGCTGTCTATGATCCCGACTTCGGAACTCAAGCGTATTAGACCGCAGTACTTACAGGAATTTTTACCAAGATTCCTTGAGCAAAAGCCTGTTGAGGAGGAAGCCTAGTTGATACTCGAAGTTAATGCAACACGTATGGAGCTTCTAAATCTAAAAAGACGAATCGCACTTGCCAGAAAAGGCTATGACCTTCTGAAAAAGAAGCAAGACGAGTTGATGCGTCAGTTTCTGGAATTGCTTGAGCAGATCGGCGATCTCAGAAAGGACATTGAAGACCGTCTTCAGAAGGCACACAGAAGCTTTTTGATGGCTCTTTCTGTCATGGATAGGCAGAAGATGGAATCTGCGATGATGTTCCCAAGCCAAAAATTAACTCTGGACGTATCCACAACCGCAGTAATGAACCTGCGCCTGCCAAAATTCGACGTACAGTCAGAGGGCAGTGTTTTTTCTTACGGACTTGCGGACACATCAGCCGAATTAGACAACGCTTTGGGCGCATACTCTGAGCTTCTTCCAGAGATGCTTCGTTTGTCGCAGATAGAAAGGTCTGTTGAGCTTTTGGCAAGTGAGATTGAAGTAACACGCAGACGAGTTAATGCACTTGAGTATATTCTGATCCCCAACCTAGTAGACACCATAAAGTATATAACCATGAGACTTGACGAGATGGAACGCTCTAACCTCTCAAGACTCATGCGCATCAAAGAGATCGTCAGAAGCCATTAGATTCTTTTGTATAAAATCGTAATCTAATAATTGAGTTTAAATATGTTTTCGTTAACAGTTCCAAAATTCGATCTTATTCTTGATAAGCTTAAAGGTGGCATTCCAGCTATTACATCAGATTTTGTCGGTACTTTAGCTGAAGCTGGTGCAGTTTGCTTTGAATCTGCAAACCATCAGAGTGGCGTTGAACTTGATGTTATTATAACCAAAAATGAAATCATTGAGTTAAAATGTAATGTATACTGGCAGGATGTTACAGATCAAATGCGCCGGTGCTATGGTGATCTCGAAGTCACAACCGAACATGGTGCTTATGGAGTAGCTATTCTTTTGATACTTAGTTTGACAGATTATACTGTTGTTGAAAGATCAAGAAAAGGTACCGGATTTGATTATTGGTTAGCAAGAAAAAATGACATACTTTTTCAAAAATCTGCACGTTTAGAGGTTTCTGGAATACTTAAAGGTGATACTAATACAATAAAAGCTAGAGTAAATACTAAATTGAATCAGGTAAAAAGATCAGATAATCTCAGATTACCTGTCTATATTGTTGTTGTCGAATTTAGTAATCCATTATCACAGGTAGTACAAGAATGATACTCGTAGAAGATATACAAGAATTACATAGAGAAGCAATGGATTTAGCTGAGATGGCATTTATAGCAAAACTTAAAGGTGATCTTGAAAATGCTGAAAACCTATTAAGAGAAGCTTATAAAAAAGAGTCTGACTCAGCTAAACTATTGGTAGATGAATATGATTTTGAACCGACCCGTTCAATATTATTTCGTAGCGCTGCATCACTTGCTATTGAATGTAATGATATTCGGGGTGCTGAAAGGCTTATAGCTTTCGGTTTAGCTGGAAATCCGCCAGAGGAAATAGCTGAAGAACTTAGAGATTTACTTGAGAAAGTGAATTCTAAACGTCACATTGGTACGCTAGTAATTGCAGAGAGACCTGCTAATGTAACTGTACCAAAAAAACAAAGTGCAAAATTGATAACTATTAAAGGTATATTAAAATTTGCAGATGCAGCGAAGTCGAAAATAAAACTTGTAGACGAAGATGGAAAACCACATACTATTATAGTTCCCGAAGGAATGTTAAGTGATATAGTTAGACCCAGATGGGAGGATACGGTCACAGTAACAGGTTTTGTCAAAGGTAGAGAAATTCATCTTGTAGGCATTGATTAAATCGTCGTAAGTGGAGCGGTTCTTCCAGATCGGCATCAGGGTCGGTGCAGGCAGGATCGGGTATAGGAAGCGGTTCACCATGTAGTAAATTAGTCTCTGCCATGTCCACCAGCGCACTTGCTAACAATCTTCTTGCCTCTTCCAGATTTTCACCGCAGGTAATAACCCCCGGAAAGTCTAGTACCTCTGCGTGAACTCCCTTATCAAGATATTTATACATAGCTTTATAAGTCAACATAATTGTTCCTTTTTATTAACACCATTCTGAATCCTCGTTTAATTTATTATGACTTTATATCCGATAAAGTTCTTTTTGATTTGACAATTTTTAGTTTTAAACCTTTCTCTTTTATTATTCTATCTGTATCTTTCCTGATTTTTTCGACATATTCTTTGGGTGTTAGGTCTTTTAATTCCTCGTGTAATTTCCGTCTCCATTCCCAAACTTCAGTTAAAGATTTATCATACTTCTCCATAAGAAACCTCCATTGGAGTTACTAACTCCAGCCTTTTGTAATATCCAAATTTCATATTTATTCCGTTTTATCATTTCCATTCTTCTCAAATTTGCTAAATGTTTCAGATTCCAACTAATCAAGGCATCTAATTCGTAAACCGTTGCAATTGCCGCATGAGTCGCATCTGCTATACTGTCAGTAGATAAAACTCCTTCTGATACATATTTTTCTGCAAGCTCTATTACTTCTTCATTGATTGGCAAAACTTCGGGATTATATTCATCAATGATATTCTGTAGTAAGTATCTCTTATTATTATCCGCTCTCTCTATTTCTTGTATAACAATATCAGATATAAATATTTTGTAATCACCTCTTTTAATCGTTTCAAAGAATTTTAGGGTGATATTCTTTTTCTCTAAAGCATCATCCGCAAATACAAAATTCCAAACAGATGTTTCAAGATAAAGTCTTGGTTTCCTCATGTTTTTCTCTCACAATATCAATAAGTATGTTTGTGTCAACAGCCGTTTTCAAGCTTTTCCCCTCTTATTTCGTCAATAAAATCGTCTGTTTTTCCCTTTCCTAATGCCCCTAACCATTTATCAATATTAAAACTATCCTTTCTTTTTATGATACAGTTATTATCCATAATCACAAAATCTATGACATCGCCCCTCTTAATCCCTAGCTTGTCACGAACCTTTTTTGGCACATTAACCTGACCCTTTTTTGTTAATTTTGGCATAATTACCACCTTTCCTTGTAATACCAATTTAATTATACCATTAAAATCATATATGTCAAATTCTATAATCTATTATATCTCTTTCACTTAGTAAAATCAATCTCAAGATTTTCTCCTTCTTCATCCTCTACTTTTTCAGCCCTTCTGAACGTTATGTCATCATGCATCGGGTATTGTACTTTCTTTCCGTTTAATAATTCTTCTATGGTCAATATCTGAACTTTTGGGCATTGAATAGCGCCAATTATACCCAAAGGCTTATAATATCCAGAAGATATGGCTTCTTGAGTCATTGGCGCTGTCGGTTCTTCAAGGGTGACGAATAATCCCATCTCTGATTTTGTATTTTCGATGACTGTCTTGAACTCTCTCACGTCTTTGACTTGCACATGTCCACTTTTCACCTGCACAACGACTTTTATAGTCTGTGGCTTTTTAAGTCCGGGAGTGATGTTGATATACTTGATCCCATCAATGCCTTTATCTGCGCCTTTTTTCTGATTCTGGTCAACAGGTCGTGCTTTTACTAAACTTAGCGCCCACCATTGGAACTGGTATCTATCCTGACGTGCTAGAGCGTGTGCGCCTGAAAGATCAGTCGGTTCTCCAATTACGTCATACTTAGCGCTATCGCTAAAAGTATCTTGAAGCCTGCTTTTCATAAGAGCTATGGCAAGGTGAGTTATGTCTATTCCGATCCATCTGCGATTTAGTTTTTCTGATGCTACTATGGTTGTTCCACATCCGCAGAATGGGTCAAGGACAATATCACCTTCGTTACTGCTTGCTTGAACTATTCTTTCTAATAGTGCTAATGGTTTTTGTGTGGGATAGCCTAGACGTTCTAATGCCATTGGGTTCACTGGTGGAATGTCTATCCAAATATCGTCAACAATATCTCCTTTCATCTCATCTAAATATTGTATTTTTTCTGGTCGTCCACCAGAAGTAAATCTTATTAATCCTTTGTTTATTGCCTCATTAATTCTATCTTGACTCCATATCCAATGCATGCCAGTGGGTGGTTCTAATATTTGATAACCAAATTTGCGTGTAGGTCCTTGACCTTTTTGAAGCAATGAAACTGTTCTATATAATCTTCCTGTGTTTGGGTCAGGTTTGTAATGAGATTTTATATATTCTGGTTTAAATTCTTTAAGTTGGTTATGAAAACAAACATTGTTAGTTTTACTATAAGCAAAAATTGTATCATGAACATTTCCAAATCCTATTGTCTGTGACTTTTTTGTTCTGATCTTTTGCCAAATGATTTCATTTCTGAAATTCTCAACATCAAATATTTGATCGAGTACCAATTTCAAATAATGGCTTGCAGTTGGGTCACAATGAAGATAGATTGATCCTGTTGGCTTCAAAACTCTATGTAGTTCAAGCAATCTCGGAGTCATCATCACCAGATATGCTGTAATTTGGTTATCTCCCCAAAAATGCCAAAAAGCCTTTTAGCAATTCTACTAAATTTGATGGCGCATTTTCGGTAATATCGTTAAACGCTTCCTCTGAGGTATCGTTCCATTTCCATGTATCGGTAAAAGCATGAACCTGCGCTGCAGAAGCAGTTCCATTTTCCTCTTTGAAAAGCACATTATAATTTTGATTGCTGTTAAATGGCGGGTCAAGATAAACAAGGTCAACGCTTTCATCGGGTATGTATTGCCTGAGTATATAAAGATTATCACCATAATAGAGCTTATTATCAGTCATGATTGCCTCACAAGTTTATGATCCTCGAATCGTAACACCAACGAATTATGAAGATTAAGAAAATAATCGGGTAATAAATAAATCGCATCAGCTAAAGGGGGATGAAGGGGGATTTGATTAAGGTTTTTGAGTCAAGAGATACTCAAAAATATCAATTGCGTTATTGGTAATATGCCAAAATACCTTTGGTAAATTCATTCAGATATATGACTTATTTAATCAAATTCCCCCTTCCCCCTTTTAGCTAAAAG
>Ga0247841_10003875_pt1 | contig 26795 bp, 25 predicted proteins | sample LaCruzMarch2015__2_FD_192410 | JGI IMG/M metagenome (GOLD analysis project Ga0247841, IMG submission 192410) | Freshwater microbial communities from meromictic Lake La Cruz, Castile-La Mancha, Spain - LaCruzMarch2015_18m | ecosystem: Environmental > Aquatic > Freshwater > Lake | place: Spain... | reverse complement strand
CGGAGACCCGCCGAAGTCGGTGTTTCCTGGTGCCGTGAAGGCATTCCCTTCCGCTCAGCGGCCGAAGGGGAATCGAGCCTGCGAAGGCTACTCGGGCAGGCCCCTTTCGAACAATTGCCATCCCTCGTATCTTTGGGGTGCCAACGCACCCCGCTCGAGTTTCCAGAGGCCTCCGCGTGCGGCCCGCTGCTCCCCGGGGCCCATCAACAGGATCTGCGCGCAACTTTGGGTGAAGCCTTTGCCGCAACAACCCTCGCCCAAGTGGTCGCCGCTGCCCGTTTTCTATCGAGCGGACAAGGCTCGAGCGCTCTGGTTGCCTCCATGGGAATAAGTGGCGGCGTCGGGGCGCTGCACTTGACATCCTCTGCGCAACAGGAATAGAAGTCGTTGCGCAGTCCTTGCGTTGAATCCCAACACCAAAATCCAACTCCCCGAATGAAAGTCGAAACCACCAACTACAGGGGATGGCCTCACTCATTGCGAGTTTCCAACGGCACGACCGAGTTGATTATCACGACGGATGTCGGTCCGAGGATCCTCTCCTACCAGACCGAGGGACGGAGCAACATTTTTAAGGTTTTTGACGAGCAATGTGGAACCTCCGACGAACAGGAATTCATGATTCGTGGCGGACACCGGTTTTGGCTCGGGCCGGAAGATTGGATACTCTCGTACCACATCGACAACCGTCCGACCCAGTGGAAGCAAAACGGCTCGGCCGGCGAGCTTATCATCGAAAGTCTTCAGACAGACCCCACGGCAATCCGCAAAACACTGGGCATCACACTGGCTGCCGATTCTTCGAAGGTGACCGTTCGCCACACGGCCACCAACGAAGGAGGTTCCTCAACCCGGCTTGCGACATGGGGCCTGAGCGTCATGCGGCCCGGAGGGCTTGAAATCATTCCCCAGCCTGCACTCGGAGAACACCCGCGCGATATCCTTCCAAACCGCGGAATGGTTCTTTGGCCATACACCGATCTTTCCGATCCCCGGTACACATTCGGCAGCCACTTCTGGCTGCTCAGGCAGGAGGCCGACTCGGTCCCGACCAAACTGGGGCTGGCCCACACCCAGCGTTGGATCGGCTATGTCTCCGAGGATTTGCTTTTCATCAAGAAAATCGATCATATCGCCGGTGAGTCGTACCCGGACGGCGGCTGTAACTTCGAGACATTTACGAACAGCGAAATGATAGAGATCGAATCGCTGGGGCCCTTGCGGATCCTCGAGCCCGGCGAGTCCGTTACCCACACCGAAAAATGGCATCTTTTCCCTCTTGACCACGAGCTCTCAATCGATTCCGAGGACGCGCTTGCAGCGTGGCTCACCCCGTTTCTTAAAAAAATCGGATGACACGGTGGTGTTGGGTGCTGACGGCCGCCTTCGCAGTGGTCTTGTTAGGAGGCTGTGAGACAGCAGACACGGGGGCTGCGAGTCGTGGTGCAGCCAACGCCGCGATCCGCCAGGAAGCGCCGGGCGATTACTTCATCGGGCGGCGGATGTATAAGAAGGATTACAAGATGTGGGGATGGATCCGCGAGCCGGGCAAGCCATGGAAAACAGCAAAGCTCGTCATGCTCAACGAACAAAAAGTCCTCGCGCCCGACCGCCAGCAGGGCAAGCTCGGAACAGACAACAACTACGAATACCGCCTCACGGGATCCTTCAGTGGCGGGCAGGTTTATGAGCCTGCAAGTGACGGCTTCTATCCCGAGTTCGTGCTTGCCGGCTATGAACTCCGCTCGACATCTCCCCATCTTATCTATCAGCAGAAACGACAGGCCGACCCCTCGGTCCGCATCCTCCAACAGCCGCTTTAGTGGGGCACCTCCTCAAACCAGGCATTGTTGAAGTGTCGAAACGGCGATCCACCATCCAATGAAAGAAATCCTTACTCTTGTCGAAGCCGCGGTCCGGGAGGGAAAGTTGCTTGAAGCTTCTGCAAAGAATATTGCGGCACTGATCGGGGCAGGGGCTTCGCCCCTTGCGCTGGCTTCGATTCATGAGCTGACCTTCAGCGCCAATTGGGCGGAACTCGACAACCGGTTCTTCCGCACGCTGGCGTTTGGAACCGGAGGTCTGCGCGGCAAGAGTATCGGAGAGGTCGTGACCACCGCCGAACGCGGCGAACCGCAGCCTCTCGGGCGTCCTCAATTTCCGTGCGTGGGCACAAATGCCATGAACGGCCTCAACGTAAGCCGTGCCACACAGGGTCTCACGAATTACGTTAAAAAGCACTTCGCAAGGGAAGGCCGTTCCGGAAAGCCCTCGATCTGCATCTGCCACGACACCCGGTTCTTCTCGCGCGAGTTCGCGGAGCTGGCGGCGAAAGTTATCACCGACCATGGATGCGACGCGTACCTTTTCGAAGCCCCTCGTTCCACGCCGGAACTTTCCTTCGCGGTGCGATGCACAAACTCGCAGGCCGGGATAAACATCACCGCGAGCCACAACCCGCCCCAATACAACGGCTATAAGGTTTACTTCGAGGATGGAGCACAGGTTGTTGAGCCTCACGCCTCGGGGATCATCGCGGAAGTCAACGCGGTCGCGGGGGAAACCTACCAACCCGTGCCCGAAGCGGATCGTGGCAAGGTGATTCCGATGGGCCGGGAAATGGACGACGCCTACATGGAGCGCCTTGCGACGCTTCCCCTGGAGCCGGAGTTGATCACAGAAGGCGGGCTCAAGGTTGTTTACACACCCCTGCATGGCGTCGGCGGCGTAATTATCAAACCGATCCTTCGCCGCCTGGGCGTTCACGTTGAGGCGGTCTCCGAACAGGAAGTTCCTGACGGCCGTTTTCCCACCGTCAAATCTCCCAACCCGGAAAATGCCGAAGCTCTCACCATGGCCGTGGCACTTGCTGACACAGTGGGCGCGGATCTGGTGATTGCAACGGACCCGGATGATGACCGGATGGGCATTGCCGCCCGCGACAACAACGGAAAGCTGGTGTTGCTCACCGGCAATCAGACCGGTTCGATCCTCTGCTGGCACCGGGTCTCAAGGCATTTCGCGCTTGGAATCCTCAACGATTCGAACCGCGCAAGGGGCGTGGTCATCAAAACGTTCGTCACCACCGGCCTCCAGAATGCCATTGCCCGCCGGCACGGCCTGCGTTGTGTGGAAACGCTCACAGGCTTCAAATATATCGGAGAAAAGCTCACGAAGTACGAAGAGGCGATTCCTGCAGGCCTCCGGGCGAACTACCGGGAACTTTCCGAGGAAGAGACCCGCCGTCTTCGACTTGAGCATTCTTCCTACTATGTCTTCGGGGGTGAGGAAAGTTATGGCTATAGCGCCTCGGATTTTGTGCGCGACAAAGATGGTAACAGCGCGGCGGTGCTCATTGCGGAAGCCGCTTCCTACGCCCGCTCCGAAGGCCTCACGCTGATCGGACTCCTTGACCGGATTTACCGCGAGTACGGGTTTTATTTCGAGCGGGGAGAGTCCCTCGTGATGGACGGTGCCGGGGGAGCCGCTCAAATTCAAAAGCTCGTGGATTCCTACGCATCCTCTCCCCCGGAGGCGATTGACGGCGCGCCAGTTGAGTCGGTTCAAAATTTTGCATCCGACAAGATCTACGACGCGGAGGGAGATCTTATCCCGTGCGAGGCGATGTTGATCATCTCGCTCTCCGACGGACGAAGGGTTGCCGTACGTCCTTCGGGCACCGAGCCGAAAATCAAATATTACATGTTCGCGAGGGAGGAACCGCCCGAAGGCAGGGAATTCTCTCAGGGGGAGCTCGACGCGGTAAAGCCCCGCGTCATCGACTCGGTCGAGAGGTTGTGGAAATGGCTCGCTGCGGACGCGCGGGCACGGGCCGGCTCGGGATCTTAGTTGCGCGGCCCGCTTTCGGTGGTAGCTTCCGCGGCATGATTCGTTGGGCATTTCTTCTGGTGGCTTTCCTTGCTTTTGCAGGCCGGTCTTCCGCCGCTCCCGTTTCGAAGAGCCTGGTTCGAATTGAGGCGACATTTCAGGAGCCCGACTACACACAGCCATGGACCGGTGGCCGGGTGAGCTCAGCCTCGGGTTCGGGGTTTGTGATCGATGGCAACCGGATCCTGACCAACGCGCACGTCGTGAGCAACGCCCGCTACCTGACGGTTGCAAAGGAAGGCGATCCCGGCATTTACAAGGCGAGGGTACTTCACGTCGCTCACGATTGTGACCTCGCGATGCTCACCGTGGATGACCCGAAGTTTTTCCGGGGAACTTCCCCCCTCAACCTCGGGGGTATCCCCGCAATCGAATCCACCGTCTCGGTCTATGGTTATCCGATCGGGGGAGACCGCCTCTCTGTGACCCGCGGAATTGTCTCACGCATCGACTTCCAGCCCTACTCGCACAGCGGAATGGATGCCCACCTGACGATCCAAATCGATGCGGCAATCAACCCGGGAAACAGCGGGGGCCCGGTATTGCAGGACGGAAAAGTCGTCGGAGTGGCGTTCCAGGGCTACTCGGGGGATGTTGCCCAGAATGTCGGCTATATGATCCCGACGCCGGTCATCAACCGGTTCCTGGAGGACGTCAAAGATGGCACCTATGACCGCTACATGGACATTGCGATTTCTTATCACACCCTCAACAACCCGGCCATGCGCCGCGCGCTCGGGGTTCCCGGAGACGACCGGGGTGTCTATGTGGGCCAAGTCTACGGAGCCGGGGCCTCCGACGGCCATCTTAAGGCGGGCGATGTCTTGCTCTCGATCGACGGGCTTCCGATTTCCAGCGACGGTTCGGTGCCCATGGATGGCGAACAGATCGAGATGGCCGAAGTGGTTGAGCGCAAGTTCAAAGGCGACCTGGTGACTTTCGAGGTTCTCCGTGACGGTGCCACGCTCAGCGTCAAGGTTCCCCTGGACCGGTCGTGGCCGTTCGCAATGCAGGCGAATGCCTATGACGAGAAACCACGTTTTGTTGTTTATGGCGGCCTCGTCTTCCAACCGGTGGATGCCAACTTCATGAACGCCCACGCGCCCGATGATCTGAGACTCCGCTACACGTTTGATCATTTTGTGGTTCACGAACTCCACAAAGAACGCCCCGAAATCGTCGTGCTCTCCAACGTGCTGGCCGATCCGGTCAATGCCTACGCCTCCGAAATGAGGCATGGCATCGTGGACAAGGTCAACGGCCGGAAAATCAGCGATCTCCGCGATCTGGTCAAAGCTCTCGACGAGAGTGGCGAGTTCACCGTTATCGAAATGCTCGGCCCCGGGCGCCCGATTGTGCTTGAGCGCAAAATGGTGGAAGCGGCCAGGGAACGAATTATGAGCCGGTACGGAATCACCACCGAAAGGAATCTCGATCCGTGAAAAAGGCACTCACCCAATGCGCCCTTGGAGTTCTTGGAGCTGCCACCCTTTTTGGCGCCGGTGCACGACCTTCAGCCGAGGTGAAGATAACCAAGGGGGCTCCTGTCGTGCGTGTTAACTCGACCAATCAATCCTACGACGCCGCGCGCCCTTGGGCCAAGAAACCTCACTATACCCGGCGGGGGACCGGGGCGATTGTTACGGGCGGAGACGTGCTCGTCACGGCCGAGCTTGTTGCCGACCACACCTACGCCGAGCTGGAGAAACCGGCCACGGCAGCCAAATGTCCCGCGACGGTGGTTGCGGTGGACTATGAAGCCAACCTTGCCCTGCTCCGCCCCGCCGAGGCGGGCTTCCTCGAAGACCTCGGCACGTTCAAACTGGACGGCAGCGTACGGGTCGGCGACAGCGCCGAAATTCTTCAGGTGGAGAACAACGGGGAAATCGTCAGCACCCCCGCGAAGATTACAACGATCTCGGTTTCTCCCTACCCATTGGAGTCCTTACCGCTTCTTTCCTTTCGACTCAGTTCCCCGCTTCAAAGTCGTGACAGCAGCTTCGTCCTTCCCGCTGTGCGGGGAGGGCATCTGCTCGGTCTTCTCATGCGATACGACGCCCGGAGCCAGACGGCAGAGGTCGTTCCCGGCCAAATCATCGAGTCCTTTCTTGCGAGGGCTGCTGGAAATGGAAACCCCGGTGTGCCGAGGGCAGGTTTTTCTTTTGCATCCACCCGAGACCCTCAACTGCGCACGTTCCTTGGCCTTCAATCTCCCGGCGGGGTGCTCGTCACCGAAGTGCTCCCTGATTCAGCCGCGGAAGCCGCCGGTCTGCGCCGGGGAGATGTCATCCTCTCGCTCGGTGGCAAACCCATCGATCAGGACGGCCTCTATGCGGACCCGCAGTTCGGAAAAATTCTTTTCACCCACTTGATCGCTTCGTTCCGCCAAGGGGACGAGCCGCTCGACGTCACAATCCATCGCAAAGAGGGACCGGCCACCGCGGCCATCACCCCCCGGCCCGCAGACCCCTCCACGCAAGCAAGCCCCCCCTACCACTTCGACCAGGCACCGCGCTATTTCATCCTCGGAGGATTGGTCTTTCAGGAACTTTCCCGTTCTTTCCTCCGCGAATGGGGCAACAACTGGCGCAAAACCGCTCCCCAGAGACTCGTGTATCTCGATGCCTTCCAGTCGGAACTCCCTCCGGACCGTGGCAAAATTGTTTTCCTCTCGGCAGTCCTGCCATCGGATGAAACCATGGGCTACGAAAATCTGGAAAACCTCGTGGTCACCACGGTCAACGGAAAATCCATCAAGAGCCTGGCTGATCTGGCGGCTGCCGCCGCAGCTCCGCTGGACGGATTCCATAAGATCGAATTCGATGAGGATCCCGGCACGATCTTTCTCGATGCGGGAAAAGTTGAGGAGCAAAAGCCCGCCCTCGCGAGGGATTACGGGATTCCCTCCATGGAGCGGCTCTGAGCCTCAGGAGGTTTTCGCTCAGCGAACGATCCCGCGTTTGCTGGCCGAAACGAATGCGACCAGATGCTCGATCTCGGGGGTGGCCGGGATCTGGGAGACGATCGCTTCGATGGCCTGCTTGACGTTGAGATTGGACCGGCAAAGCAGTCGGTAGGACTCGCGGAGTGAGCGGAGCGTCCCGGCCGGGAAGCCCCGCCGCTCGAGGCCGACCTGGTTGACTCCGCGCAGCTCCGCGGGATTCCCGTCGGCAATCATGTATGGAGCGACATCCTGCACAATTTTCGTGCAGCCTCCGAGAATCGCGTGGGTTCCGATGCGGCAGAATTGGTGGACTCCGCTCAGGCCGCCAATGACCGCATGGTCCTCGACAATCACATGGCCGGCCAGCGTGCCATTATTCGAAAAGATGACGTGATTTCCGACGATGCAATCGTGCGCGACATGGGCGTAGGCGAGGAAGTTGTTGTGGTTTCCGATGAGGGTTCGCGAGTTCTTTGCCGTGCCGCGATTGATCGTGCAAAATTCCCGGAACGAATTGTCCGCCCCGATTTCGAGGAAGGTGGGTTCGCCGTCATACTTGAGGTCCTGACTTTTCTCGCCGATCGAGGCAAACGGGGAGAAGCGGTTTCTTGGGCCGATCGATGTGTGGCCGGCAATGCTCACGTGATTGGCAAGCACGCATCCGTCGCCGAGGGCGACATCCCGGCCGATCACACAATAGGCTCCGACCTCAACCCCCTCGCCCAAACGCGCGCCCGGATCAATAATCGCCGTCTGGTGGATCAGAGACATACCGGATCAACGGTCCACGAGGCCGAAGAGCAGCTCGCCCTCGGAAACGACCTCTCCATTGACCGTGCATTTGCAGGAGGCCTTGCCGAGCTTCTTTTTTGCGTTGAGCAAGTGGCAGTGTATGAAGAGCGTGTCACCGGGCACAACGGGCTTGCGGAATTTCACCGCGTCCGCACACATGAAGTAGCCGATTTTTCCGGCGTTCTCCGTGCGCCGCATCATCACGATGCTTGCGACTTGCGCCATCGCCTCGACTTGCAAAACCCCGGGCATCACAGGATGGCCCGGGAAGTGACCCTGAAAATAGTGTTCGTTTATCGTGACCGCCTTGACGCCCACGGCGATTCCGGTCTGCTCGTCGATTTCCACGATGCGGTCCACCATGAGGAACGGGAAACGGTGCGGCAGGACCTTTTGGATTTCGCTCGCGTCCAACACTCCCCCCGTGGCCGCCTGCGGCCTGGGTGCCATTGCCAGCTTGTCCGCGAGGTCCTTTGCAAGCGCCTTGGCGAGCTGGGTATTCGGGCCGTGTCCCGGACGAAATGCAACCACATGACCGCGCAGGGGCCTGCCCGCAAGGGCAAGGTCCCCGATGATATCGAGCATTTTGTGACGGACGAACTCGTCAGGGAACCGCAACGGTTCTTTGCTCAGAACGCTTTCACCACGGGCAACCACGGCGTTTTCCAGACTGCCTCCCTTGATAAGCCCTTTGTCCATGAGGGGCTTCACATCCTCGTAGAAAACAAAGGTCCGGGCAGGAGCAATCTCCCGCTCGTAATACTCGGGTGTGATCTCCGCCGAGAGAAACTGTGTAAAGCGCCCCTCGGGCCCGACCTGGGTGCAGGAAATCCGGAACTTCGGATCGGGAAGGATCATCACAAGGGAAGATCCCGACTCCACCGTGACGGGCTCGGAGGGTGCCAGAAATGCCCGTGGAGCGTCCTGCTCAAGAAGCCCGGCAGCTCGGATCGCGTCTGTATAGAGCCTTGCACTCCCATCGCCGATCGGGGGCTCGTTGGCGTCCATCTCGATGAGTGCGTTGTCGGCACCCATGCCAACCAGCGCGGAAAGCACGTGTTCGACGGTGTGGATTTTTGCGTTGCCTTCGACCAGGGTGGTCGCACGCTCAACCGTGCGGACGTTTGAGGCTGCCGCTTCAATGATCGGCTCGTCAGGAAGATCGGTGCGCCGGAATTTGAAGCCATGGCCGGCTGGCGCCGGCAGAATTTTCAGGGTGACGGTTTCTCCCGTATGCAGGGCAGTGCCCGAAACGACAGCTTGAGTTGCGAGGGTGTGTTGCTTTTGCACGTGAAATATAACAGTCGGGGCCTGGGAACGGATCCTTTATTTGGGCGTCTGCCTCCCGAGGAGCATCAATCCGGCGAGGCGGCGGTTGTCCTCTCTCAGCTTGCCCACGAGCGAACGTCCAATTGCAGCCAGCAGATGAATTGCAGCCTGAGGGTGCGAAGCGGTGAGCATGGCCAAAGTCATGCGGGTGACCAGAAGGAGGTGGCAGTCGGTAACCGCCACCACATCGGCGGAGCGCGGACCATCATCCACCAGTGAAACCTCACCGAAAAAATCCCCTTCATCGAGAACGGCCAGCTCGACGCCCGCAGCCACGACACGCACCGTCCCGGAAAGCACCACATACATGCAATGCCCCTCCTCTCCCTCCGTAAGGATCTGGGATGAAGCCGCAAAGCTCTCCGACGACGAGTAGCGGATCAGGCCGCGAACATCCTCACCGTCGAGTCCGGCGAATGTCCGGAGACGCGAGAGGGCGGTTTCTTGGATTTTAGGTTTCTGAGACGACTTTTCCATCACGCATGCGGATTTGAGACGGCATGAGGGCCGCCAGATCGGCGCTGTGGGTGACGATAACCATCGTGGTCCTCGCTTGGGAAGCAATCTTTAGGAGGGCGGCAGAAACCATTTCAGCGTTCGCCGAATCCAGGTTGCCGGTCGGCTCATCGGCAAGCAACACGTCCGGCTCGCCTGCAAGGGCGCGGGCCAGGGCCGCCCGCTGCATTTCCCCACCGCTGAGTTGGTGGGGAAAGTGGGCGCGGCGCGGGAAAAGGTCCACAAGTTCGAGCATCTCATCGACCCGCCGGGACGCGCTGCGGGCACGTTCCCCCCGCAATAACAATGGCAACTCGATGTTCTCCCGCACTGTCATCGATGGCAGAAGATTGAAAAATTGAAAAACGATGCCGACCCGGTGTCTCCGGTAATCGGTGAGCATCCGATCGGGGGCGTTGTGCAGAGCGATGTCGCCGACCCAAACTTCACCGGAATCCGGACGGTCCAGGCCACCCAGGATGTTGAGCATGGTGCTCTTCCCGCAACCGCTGGGACCCGTGACTGCCACCGAGGACCCCCGGGGGATTTCCAAGGTCAGGCCGTCCAGCGCCCGGACCCCTGTCGCACCGCGCGAGTAGTTGCGTATCGTGGAAAGAAAGCGGATCATTCGCGCACCCTGCCCGCATGCGGACCAACGATCAAGTGGAGTTCGAGCTCCTCGGCGAAACCGACGATTTCCTTGCGGTGAACAAGCCGGCGGGCCTGCTCGTCCATCCGAGCAAGCCGGGAGGTCCTCCGACTCTTTGGGACGGCCTGCGTGGATTGCTCGGCTACGAACTCGCCAACGGCGGTCAGGTCTCAATCATCAATCGCCTCGATCGGGAAACGAGCGGCGTGGTCGTCATAGCCAAAACCGCGGCGGCGGCGCGGATGGCCGGGCTCGAGATGGAGGCGCGCCGGGTGAGGAAAATTTACCTTGCGATCGTGATGGGTTGGCCGGACTGGGAGGAGCGGTCCGTGGATGCCCCGATTGTGCGCAAGGGGGAATGCCAGCCCTCGAAGGTTTATCTCGAGCGGATGGTGGATCCTGGGGGTGCACCCGCTTTCACCTCCCTCCGGGTTCTCGGCAGAGGCCAATGCCCCCGGGGACGCTGCGCGGTGATTGAAGCTCAGCCGCGCACCGGGCGCACCCACCAGATCCGCGTTCATCTGGCCCATGTCGGATTTCCGGTGGTCGGCGACAAGCTCTATGCCAAAGGGAGCGATCATTATCTCGCGTTCGTTGCCGCAGGCTGGAACCACGCCCTCGAAGACGCTCTCTGGCTTCCCCGACATGCCCTTCACTGCTCGGAAATGCAACTTTGCGGACAGGTCTGGAAGAGTCCGGCCCCCGGGGACTTCGGACCCTTTTTTGAAGGTTGCGGCCTTGCTCCCTAATCCGGCGGGTGCCGGTGCCAAGGGTGCGCTTGTGGGCAAGGGGACCCGGTGAGAAACGAGGGCCAGCGCCGCCGGATTAGATAAATTTTGCTGCGCAAAATGAGGCAGAACAAAGACCGGGCCACGGTCTCCATGGATGCAAAGGGGCATCAGCTCCATAATTCTATCCTCTGCATCCCTTTGCTTCCTTCCCCTCCTTGGAAAGCCTGGCCGGCGCTTTGCGTCCGTTGCAGGCGTGAGGCACTGCATTGTTTCCGGAAATCTTGCGCTTTTTGCGCAGGAGTTAAATCGAAAGGGACTAAAGCCCGGTTTGACCAAAGCGGTTGATATGGCACTATCCGCAGAAGTGAAATTGGAAACTCGAGAGATGGATGGAGCAGCAATCGACTGCCTGGAAGATTCCGGGATCCGGATTATGGTCAATCGGCTCGGTGCCGAGTTGGTGAGTCTGCGGGCAGCCGATGCCGGCGGTGCGTTGCATGGATTCCTCTATCGCGATGGGGAAATTGCCGCCCCGGCCTCCGGTTGGGGCAACCACGCAACCGTCATGGGCTATTTTCTGCACCGCTTGCTCGGCGAGCACTCACTCTACCGGGGCGTTGCATTGACAGGTGGAACCCACGGATTCCTTCGACACTTTCTCTTTGATGCACCGGAACTCCGCGGCAGTGAACTCATCTATCGCGTGGATCCGGCGAGGATTCCCCCCGGTGCCTACCCCCTGCGGGTCGGGCTGGAACTTTCCTACTCGCTGACCGCAGGACGCCTGCGCGTCGGCTTCCGGTTTGAAAACCAGGAACCGGAACTTGATGCCCACTTGAGCTTCGGCCTTCACCCGGGGTTCGCAGTCACTTCCCCGCGCACGTGCAAAATTTCCCTGCCGGCCGGCCACTATGTGCGCCATATGGCTCCCGGCAACTTTCTTGACGGGAAGACCGAATCCTTCGACTTCGCGGGCGGGGATTTTCCATTTTCCCGCGTGGGGTTGCCCTCCTCGTATATTCTTGGGTTGGGAGCGGTTCCCGGGCGCACCTTCCGCCTTGAGGATGCCGGCCGCGTCGTGTCGCTGGATTTTTCCAGCGTGCCCTACGTCACATTCTGGAGCGACGGAGGTCCTTTCGTCTGCATCGAACCGTGTTGGGGGCTTCCGGACAGCAACCCGCAAAAACCATTTGAAGAAAAAGTCGGCATTCAAAAGATTGCCCCGGGAGCGGTTCTTGAGGCATCGTTCACCATTCACCCATCCTTTGCTCCACGATGACCACCCTTCTCGTTCTCTTTTTCCGGCTGGTTTTGCTGGCCCTTTTCGCCTTGTGTTTCATCGTGCTGTTCGAGCGGGGGCCATCCGGCTTTGTGAGCGGATTTCTGCCGGAATCACAAGCCGCAATCGACTTCGTGACCGGTAAGGGCGACAATCGGTCAGGCCCCAAGTAAACCCCTTCCCCTTCAAGCTATGGCAGTAAACACCGAACGAGAGCTTCCGGACAACCTGCGGCCGATCTGGCTGAAGGCGATGAGCGCGATGGAGCTGCGCAATTTCGGTTACGCCTCGCAGCTCTATCAGAGCATCATTAAAACCCATCCGGAGTTCCTGATGGCCCGACAATTGGCCCGCAAAGCCTCGATCGCACGGAACGCGGGAAAGAAGGGAATGCTTGCCGGACTTTCCAACGCGTCGTTCTCGACGATGAAAGTTCAGAGCCTGGTCAAGAAAGACCCGGCGGCTGCCATGGAGGCCATCGAGAAGATGCTCGAGAGCGACCCCTATAACGCCCAGGTCAATCTCCTCCTGCGGGAAGCCGCACTCGCCGCCAAACTTCCCGAGGTCGCCGAGTTTGCCCTTGAAACCATCGTGGAGGGAAACCCCAAGGATGTGAAAGTTCTGCACGAGCTCGCCAAGCTCTACATGAACCACTCCAAACCCGAGAAAGCCGTTGATACCTACAACCGCATCCTCCAAGTGGCACCCAACGATCTGGCCGCCATCAAGGGAGGCAAGGACGCATCGGCCGCGGCCTCAATGCAGCGGGGAGGGTGGGAACGTCAGGACACCAGCTACCGCGACCTGATCAAGGACAAGGATGAGGCCATCGCCCTGGAACAACGCAACCGGGTCGTCCGCAGCGACGAGATGATCGACAATCTGCTCGCCGAACTGCACTCCAAAATCGAGGCGGAACCCCAGGACGTCGACGCCAGCCGCCGGGTCGCCGAACTCTACGAACAGAAGAGCGATTTTGAAAACGCGATCGCCTGGTATACCTACGCAGCCAGCCTGGGTAACAACGCCGATGCAAGCCTTGTCCGCAAAGCCGCCGACCTCAGACTCAAGCAATACGATGCCTCCATAACGGAGTTCGAAGCCTATATTGCCGCCAATGAGGGCACACCGGAGGCCGAGGCATGCCGGTCCCAGTTGGAGGATATCATCCGCCAGCGCGCGGAGCTTCTTTTCGATGAGGCAAAAAAACGCGCTGACCGCAACCCGACCGACCTCCTTGTCCGCTACGAACTCGGCGAAATCCTCGTCGGCCTAGGCCGCCACAAGGAGGCCATCGCGGAGTTACAAAAAGCCCGCCAGAACCCTTCCGTCCGCCTTCGCGCCATGAACCTTCTCGGTCGCTGCTACACCGAGCGCGGGATGTTTGACCTTGCCGCCGATACCCTTACCACCGCCGCCTCGGAACTTTTCCAGATGGACGAAGTCAAAAAGGCGATCGTTTACGACCTCGGGCTTGTTTACGAAAAAATGGGCGATATGGCAAAATCCGTCGACGCCATGAAGCAAATCTACGCCGTCGACTACGGCTATCGCGACGTAGCGGAACGGGTCGAACGCTCCTACGGCGAAGGCCCCTAATCCGGCGGATGCGGTGGCACGGGTACGCCTGTGGGCAATAAGTTGCGGTAAGAAACGGCTGCCCCCGCTGCCGGATTAGAAAATTTTGCTGCGCAAAATGAGGCAGAACAAAGACCGGGCCTCCATTGATGCTTCGCGGCATCAACTCCATAATTGTATCCTCTGCATCCCTTTGCTTCCTTCCCCTCCTTGGAAACCCTGGCCAGCGCTTTGCGTCCGTTGCAGGCGTGAGGCCTGCATCGTTTCCGGGATCATGATACCACCTCTCCGAATTAACGAGACGATAAAAATTCAAAAGCAAGGGCAGGCATCGGAGTGCCAGCCCTACCAAATCAATGGTAGGGACGGCGCTCCGCCGCCGTCCGTCGAGTCTGCTCTAATTGCGATATTTGGTATGAGAACCGGCTCGCAACTCAGTGCGCAGCTTCCAGTACCTTGATCTGTAAGGCATCCTGGACAACGATCTGAGGACATCCGTGGAAATCGGAAAGCTTTCCGGTGACCCGGATTTTCCTTCCAATCAGCGATTTCAGGTATTCGTTGGTTAATCCCGGATCGCTGGTTTTCAGCAGAACCGAGAAGGTGTTGTGCTCAATGCCCATGAAGTTGAGAAAGCGGATTGTCCCCTGGGAGTTCTCCCACACCCGGTCAACCACCGCTTCAACTGAAATTTCTTTTCCCATGGATGCGACGAGTTCCGCGGGATTCGCAAGATCAAGTGCCTCGGGCCGCGTTCCCTGCCCGTTCGGTGTATCAGCAACGGGCGCAGGTGCTCGATCCCCCGCGCGCCGGCCGAAGAGAGGGGAGTTCTTGTGCTCGCTGGAGGGTTGGATGTTCCTTGGCCGGAATGCTGCGAGTGTGGTTAACAGACCGGCCATCGCGGCCCTGGCATCGGCCGGCCGATCGGAGGGGCTCCGGGCCATAAGGCTCTCAACCCACGAGCAGACGGACGCAGGGAGGTCCGGCCGCTTTTCTGCGAGCGGTTGCACGGTATGGTTCAGGTGGGCTTCCATCACGGCGTGGGTGGTTGCCCCTTCGAAGGGTTCCTGACGGGTTAGGGCGTGATAGAAGACACAACCCAGGGAATAAATGTCCGTATGAGCACCCACCGGGTTCTGCTCGAACTGCTCGGGAGCCATCGTGTAGACCGACCCCAGCAGGGAGCCGCTGTCGTCGAGGGTCTGAAGAGATGGCCGCTCCATGATGGCCGCCAGTCCGAAATCCAGAAGCTTGAGCTGAATGTGGCCCGTGGGAAGCCAGGTCAGCATGATGTTGGTGGACTTGATGTCCAGATGGATCAAGTCGAGGGCATGGGCCGCTCCAAGCCCCGCGAGGGATTGACGTGCGACCTGCAGAAAATCCTCCAGCGGGAGCGGATGCTTCAGCTCCTCGAGCGTGTAGCCGCTCAAATACTCCATGACGATAAGCACGTCCCCCTGATGCTCGAGCACATCGTAAACCGTGACAATGTTCGGGTGCTGGAGCCGGGCAAGACGCTTGGCCTCTGCGAGCGCAGCCTGAGCCCTTTCGCCGAACCCAACCGCCTCGGCCTGCAGGCGCTTCAGCGCGACCCAGCGCTCAAGCTGCGTATCCCGGGCGAGAAGCACAACGCCCACACCACCACGGCCGATCTCCCGCTCCAAGGCGTAACGGCGGCCGACCTGGGTGTCTTCCTCTCCAATCCATTTTCCTCCCCGAATCTTGATGGAAAACTTGTTGGGACGGGCCTTGAACACTGCCGAAGTATTTGCTCATCACGTTTCCTTGCGCAAGTTTGAACCTAGCGAGGCACTGCCTCAGAACAGGCAAGGCTTGTTGTATGACTTCCGCTATCCGCTGTTTGGATCTTCAACTCCCAGTGCCTCGCTAAAGACTTTTCGCTGCGAAAAGTCCGTCAAAATCCTTGAGGAGCTGTGATTTCACACTCTCTCCCACGGCAAGCTATTCGAAGTCCCCTACCGATCAGATCCTCATTTTACGCAGCAAAATTTTACTAATCCGGCGGCGACGGCACTCCTTTTTTACCCGGGACCCATTGCCAACAAACCCACGCTTGCCACCGGATCCCGCCGGATTAGGGGTAGTACAATACCCCAGCGCGGTTCGAGTTGCGAGGGGCTAGGGTGTCGCTGTCATGAAGCCACACACTCTCTTCCGTATCATTGGCCTGCCGATGGTCTTCTCACTCCTGTTGACTGTGGTCCCTCTCTCCGCACAGGACTCCACGGGCGCAACCTTGATCGAACCACGGGACTTGAACTCCGCTGAGCTGGCCGATCTTCTCGGCCCCATTGCGCTCTACCCCGATGCGCTCGTTGCTCTCATCCTGCCCGCCTCCACCGTGCCATCCGATGTGGTTCTGGGCGCCCGCTATGTTCGTTCCAAAGGTGACCTCGATCAGGTCGGCAATCAGCCATGGGATGAAAGCGTGCAGGCGCTCGTCCGTTATCCGGATGTTTTGAGCTGGATGGATGAAAACCTGGAGTGGACGGCATCGGTAGGAGAGGCCTTTGTGGAACAACCCGCGGATGTCATGAACGCCATTCAGGCACTCCGCGCCAAAGCGCAGGCCGCCGGAAATCTCAAGGATACGCCTCAACAACGGGTCGTCGTGAGGGAAGAAGTTATCCGCATCATCCCCGCGGATCCCGAAGTGATTTTTGTGCCACGGTATGATCCCCAGGTCGTTTATGTGGAGTCCTTCGATCCCTTGCCATTGCTCACCTTCGGTGCCGGTTTCGCCGTTGGCGCATGGCTGAATTACGACTTCGACTGGAACCAAAATAATCTCTATCGCGGAAACTGGCGCGGCTGGAATAACAACGGGAACGACTGGAATAATAACGGTTGGAACGGAAACGGCGGCGGCAGCAACAGCAACGCCAACGTGATCAACATCGACAATAACAACATCACTCAGTGGCAGCCCTCCACCAGCAGCGTGAATCAGATCACTCAACGCCAGCGTAACAATCAGGGCAACGCCCGGTTTGTGCGGGCCCGCCAGGCCGCCATCGCAGAGCGTCAATCCAACCGGCAAAATGCCCGCGATGCAGCCAAAGTCCCGGCGCTCCCCAGACCGACGAGACTGACTCAGGAAGAACGCCAGGACCGCCGGGATCAAAATGCAACGGATCGCCAGGACCGCCGGGACCAAAATGCCGCGGATCGTCAGGACCTCAAACCCGGCAAAGTCGCTGGACCCACGCCAGCACCAGGGGCCCCAACTCCCCGGCCACGGAGAGACCGTCCGGGCAAACCCGGAGATGTCGCTTCGCCCACACCCGCAGCAGACGCTCCAACTCCCCGGCCGGGGAGGGACCGTCCGGGCAAACCCGGAGATAGTGCTTCCCCTACGCCAGGAGCGGATGCTCCAACCCCCAGGCCGCGCAGGGATCGCCCAGGCAATGCGGCCAACCAGCCGGGAGATCCGTCCCCGGTTGTAGTCGCCCCGTCGCCCTCGGTGACTCCCTCGGATTCCACAACACCTCCGGCGAGGCCCCGCAATGACCGGAAGGGGAAGTCCATTGAAAGCGATCTTCCCGCCGCCCCGGCAGCCCCTGTGACTCGTCCACGGAGGAATGTCGTTCCATCCGCAGCTCCCGGCGTGCCGGATCAAATGGTTCGACCGAACCGCACCCGCGACGCCGTCAAACCGGCTCCCATCCCTGCTGACCGGTCCGCAACACCCTCCACCGCTCCCCCCGTCACGAAACCAACGGAAAAGGCTCGTGATCGCAAAGCCCAGCCGGCCCCTGAGCAGCCGTCACGGAGAAACATCGAAGCACCCGCCACGCAGAGGCCGGTGAAAAAATCTGTCGAGCAGCAGGCCCCCAAGCCGCAGCCCGCTCCCCGCGTCAATCAGGAGAAGAAACAATCCCGCACCCAGGCGCCGACGCAGAACGCACGTCCGGTCCAGTCCAGACCTCAGCAAGCCGAAAGGCCCCGCCCCCAAAGGATGGAATCCAAACCTGCCCCTCAAAAACCCGCTCCTCAGAAACGGGAAGCCGCGCCCAAGAAGCAGACTCCCCCCAAACAGAAGGCAGCCCCCAAGCAGAACCCTGCCAAAGCTCCAAGCAAGAATCAGGACACTAAGAAACTGGAGGAGGAAAAAGAGAAATCCTAATCCGGCGGGAGCCGGAGCCAGGGGTGGGTGTGAGGGCGGGGAGATCCGGTAAGAAATGGGTCCCATCGCCGCCGGATTAGTAAATTTTGCTGCGCAAAATGGAGGGAAACGTTTCATCGTTTCCCATCATTGAAGATTGGACTTTAAAGAGAGCGCTAACAATTGCGCTGGATTTAAATTGAAAGGGAAATCCGGCGGGTGCCGGTGCCAAGAGCGTGGGTTGAGGACACTGGGGCCCGGTGAGAAGCAATCACGAGGTTGCCTCAATTCGTGCAAGCGCTTCCTCTTTGGGAAGGCGCAGTCTGATCGCGAGGGGCGCTGCGAGGTGGCGTCGAAGGGTGGTTGCATCTTTGGTCGGCGAAAAGGCATCACGGTAAAGCTCCATGATTCCCAATGTTTCGCCGCACAGCGGTTCGAAAAGCACTTCATCGCCGGCCTGTACTTCCCCCTCGCAAATCACCCGGCAATAGACACCCGGCCGCTCGGCGCGACGGAATTTTTTCAGAAAAGCCGAATCGCCCATATGACACGAAAGCGTCGCACAGGGTACGCGGGGCGAGGTGACTTCCAGGGTGACCCCGCCTATGGAAAACCGGTCTCCGACCGACGAGCCCGCGCTTTCCCAAGCGCTTATCGTGAGATTGTCGCCGAATGTTCCCGGAGCCAGCGATCTGCCCAGCTCGGCCTCCCACCAGACATAATCGGCGGCGCCGTAAAGATAAACCGCTTGGTCCGGACCGCCGTGATAACGGGAATCGCCGACAAAATCTCCTTCCAATCCCTCCACCCCGATTCTCACCCGGCCTTCCACCGCACGCTTGGCAATGCCTGACAAATACGGGTCTTTCGCCCCGGCAAGGAGTTCGGCTTTTCCGAGATTGACGCTGAGAAGGCGCATGGCTTTTTGGTTTCCGACGATGTCAGTTTTCGCTGGGTTGATGCCGAATTTGCGGTGGGAGCGGGAGTATCCCATCGAACGGCTGCGGATGGAGGGTTTAGGCGTTCAGGCGGTTTTCAGCTACGAGGCAGAGAAGCTCGAACATCAATTGGGCTCCGGCGAGGGCTGTGATGCCACCGGTGTCAAAGGGCGGAGAAACCTCGACAAGATCCGCCCCGACGATGTTGAGCCCACGCAGGCCGTGCAGCAGCCGCTTTCCTTCGTAAGATGTGATCCCTCCCACCGCCGGAGTTCCCGTTCCCGGGGCATACGCTGGGTCCAGGGCATCGATGTCGAAGCTGATGTAGGTTGGCCCGTCACCCACGATGCGGCGCGATTCGGCAGCGACGGCATCCACCCCGAGTTCGTAGAAGCGATCAATGTCGATCGTTGTCGCGCCGGCCTTTTCACCGTACGTTTCCATCGGTGCGAACGGATCACGAATCGCAATGTGAACGATCCGCTTGGGATCGAGAAATCCTTCCTTGATGCCGTTCACAAACATGCTGCCATGGTGCAGGTTGGAACCGTTCAGCGACTCGGCCATATCAAAGTGGGAATCAATATGGATGAGGCCAAGCGGTGTCTTTTGCCCGAGGGCTTTCATGATCGGATAGGTGATGGAGTGGTCGCCTCCGGCCACAATTGGCGTGATTTTGCGGTCAACGATTCGCTTGAAAAATGCCAGGCTTTCGTCTGCCACACTTTGAAGATCAAATGCGCTGGGGATGAAGGCATCCCCGATATCCGCGATCGCCAACTTTCCAAAAGGCGTCATCTTCATCGAGTAATTGTGATAGAGAACGTTGCTGGATTGGTTCCGAATTTCGCGCGGACCATGCCGTGCGCCGGTGCGCTGGGTGAGACCGAGATCTGAGGGAACGCCAACCAGGGCAATGTTGAGCGGGTCGCCGGTTTCCCAGTCCGGACGATATTTCGTGCGGAAAAAGGTCGGGAGACCGGAGTAGGATTTCATGTACATCTCCGGCGGCACGGCCATGGATTGTTTGATGATGTCGTAGAATTCTTCGGCGTTGTTCATGGTGATTTATGGTTAGAGTTTGTGGCTGCGTTTTCTTGAAAAGGAAAGTGCTGCGATGGCGCTGCCCAAGAGCAGCACCAATGTGGAGGGCTCGGGAACGACGGCGGCATAGGCCGCTTCAGCGATGAGCGCATTGACGGTGGTTGTGCCATGGGCTGAGTCCCAATAGAGATATTCACCGGGATTGCCCACGACTGATCCGTAGGGACTCGGCGGGTTGATGCCACCGAAGGGGGTGTAGGCTTTCTCTGTCACATTTGAGAGCCCGTAGGCAGCGGGGTTATCCATGACATCGAGAAAGATCTGGTTGATGTCGAGTTTGATAATATCAATTCCAGCCAGGATGCCGGGCAGTGCGTTTAGGGCCTGATCTACCTGGAAATTGATGGCGCTGGCGAACGCCGTTGCTTGTGGCCCCTTGATCGGATCATTGACGTAATCGGGAGATTGTCCGATCGGTGGAAGGTTGGGAATCAGAAACGACCTCCCTCCAGCATTGTAGAGATTGGTGATCGCTGTGGAGACATTGGCAGCGACTTGGACCGGGGTAATCGGGTCGTTCTCCTCCACGTGCGCAAACACATCGTTTCCTCCGATCCAGAGGGTGAAGAGCGTGGTGGCGGGATCGGGTAGAGCGGGATTATTGGCAGCCAGTTGCTCCGTGTAGAATCCGACTTGGGGTTGGAGATTCGGGATCAGGAAAAAACTGTTTCCGGTCCCGCTGCGGGCTGCGGCCCAGGCGAAATTCGTTCCGTTGAGAACGCCCACCCCATTGTTGCGCGGAATGGTTCCGATGTCACCAAAACCCAGGTTGGCGTAGAGCTGGTCGACCCAAAGAGGACCGTTGGAGTAGCGGTTCGTGAAATAGAAATTGGGGTTGTAGCCGGTGAGAACCCGTGCCTCGGTTTCGGTGAGCAAGCCCACTGTGTTTCCGACATCGCTCAGGCTGTCGCCGAAGGACACCATCCCGCTGTATGCGTGAGCCGGGACAGTCGATTGTCCGGCCGTCCAACAGATTATCGCGCATATAGCACCGCGGAATAATTTCTTCATAAAGGTTGGTGACAAAATTCAGGGGTGACCTTTTTTCCAAGATCAGTCTATCCCGGAACCAGTAGCCACTCCACCCGATGTCATCAACCCCCACACATGGGGGAACCCCTCATTCAGCCGGGGGCTCAGGATCCCAACTGTCGAAGTGCGAACACCGTCGCCGCGTGGCGATTTTCCTGCCCCAACTTATTCAGGATGTTCGCAACATGCTCTTGCACCGTGCCGAGGCTGCGTCCGAGGATTGTGGCAATTTCGCGATTCTGCTTCCCCTCGGTCATCCAATACAGCACATCGGCCTCGCGCAGGGTCAGGCCGAGGCTTTGCAGCCTTTCGCGGGTCGGGAGCCCGGTCTGATCGGCCGCCTCCCAGGGATTCGGATGACGCTTCCATGCGAGCAGAAAGTGCGGGGCAAAGGCATCAAGCATCGCGCAATGCCGCTTGGTAAAATCCGCCCCGCACCGGTCGTAACTCAGCGCCCCCACCGTGTTCGCATTGATCTGCACCGGCAGTGCCAGTGTATTTACGAATCCCAGCCGCTTCTGGCAGTGGATGAAATGAGGGGTCTTCAGGTATTCCCTGCGAGAGATCACGTCCGAACGGCGGCGGGCCATCGGGTCTTTGGTTCGATCGAAATACGCCACCAGAGGATCGCCACCCGGATTTGCGGCATAATAGGCGATTTCCTCCGGGCGGTAGGGGTTTTCGGGCATCGTCCGAATTACAATCCGCTGAGTTTTCCGGTCGAGCACATGGATCAGGCAAAGATCCGCCGGAATCAAACGGCTCATCCCCGTGACCACCGCGGAAAGAAAGTCGGCGTGATCCTTCGCCGTGTTCATTTCATAAACCGCATCGAAAAGCGGGCGCCATTGGGCGGGCGGGATCAGGCTCATTATCGGTCGAAATATAGGATGCTCCCCCGGGGCGATCAAGGGTTCGGGTGTGGAAGACTTCCCCTCACCGGAGCTCTTCCACGAGGCGGTCCTCATTCAAGGCCGGTCCCATTACCGGTATTCGGTAGGGGCATCTTGATGAAGATGTCCGCCGAGTCACTTGCGAACTGCTTTATGGCGTTTGGCCTCCTTCTGCATGAGGCAGGCGAACAGCTCGGCATGTGGACTTGATTTGATTGAAGAGAGCCCGATCTTTGCAATCACGGGGTCAAAGGCCGGTGAGAACGGCCTGGCGGTGAGCGATCCCGGCATGAATGCCGCCACAGTCTCCGCCAGAATTGCGACAGCATTATTGGCTGCGAGGGTCGCAAACAATGTTGAAACCCCGTCCCGCTCCAAGGCTAGGAAATGTGGACTGATGCCGAACGGTTTTAGAATGCCACGTATGTGGGGAAGGTAGTCTGGAAAACTATCCTGAGCCAATCCGACCAATGGAAGATCCCTCAGGCGTTTGGGGGACACGTGCTTCAGCCTGGCAAGATGATGATCCACAGTCATGACCAAAACCAAACTCACGCGACGAAATGTCGCCCAGGCAAAGCCGGGAATCCTGGTCACTGAGGGTTCCAGCGAAATCACCACGTCCAACTCTCCTTCCCCCGCCATGCGGATCATTGCCTCCGGAGATAAATCTGCCAGCTCGATTCGCACGCCCGGTCGCAACGCATGGAATTCCTTCAGCGCCTGCGGAAGAATATCGGATGTCACCGAAGGAGCATACCCGACCCGCAAAACTTCGGTCCGGGCCTCACGGTGTATGCGCTGTACAGCCAACTCCGCGCGGGCCAGCACTTCGCGAGCCTCCTCGTAAAAAAGCTCGCCTGCACGGGTCAGTGTCACCGCATTCTTGCCGCGAATGAGAAGCGGCACCCCGAGTTCCACCTCCAAATCTTTTACCTGCCTGCTGAGAGCCGGCTGCGTGAGAAAGAGAATCTGAGAAGCCCGGTTGAATGATCCATGCGCTGCGACGGCGACAAAATATCGAAGATGGCGGAGTTCCACTCGCTCAAACTCGCTCATACCAAAAGTATGAGCGAGCCAAAAAAGAGAGCATTGGGCAATGTGCGGCCCCCGCGAATATCTTGGCGGTGTGAAAACAACAAACTCAAATCCCATCATGCTTCTGCCTGAGGCGATTGCCCGTTACATTGACGCATCCAATCGCTGTGATGCCACAGCGGCTTCGGCTTGCTTTGCGCCGGAAGCGACCGTCCGCGACGAAGAACAAGACCATATTGGCATCAAAGCAATCAAGAACTGGATCTCGCAGACAATCGCAAAGTATCAGCCCCGCAATACCGTGCTTGAGGTCAGGAATGAAGGTGAACGGGTTGGGCTCACCGTCCGCGTCGAAGGCCGGTTTCCGGGAAGCCCGATTGAACTGGAGTTCGATTTCCACCTCCACCAAGGGAAAATCTCAACACTGGCAATCCAATGAATCAAGAGCACCCAACGTTCCCCATCGCTGCCGACGAGTTCTCTGGTAAGAGCGTGTTTGTGACCGGCGGCACAAAAGGTGCCGGAGAGGCGATCGTTCGACGTTTCGCGGCAGGTGGAGTCCGTGTTGCAGCCGCAGCGCGCAGCGCTCCGAACAATTCAGATATTCCGGGAATTTTTATTCCGGCTGACCTTTCATCAGCCAACGGAGTGGCAAAGTTAACCGGTGCTCTCCTCGGATCGTTTGGTCCACCCGACATCGTTATTCATAATGTCGGTGGTTCCGATACACCCGGAGGAGGTTTCGCGAGCATCACCGACGAGTTATGGCTCAATGAGCTCAACTTGAATCTGATGGCAGCCGTACGACTGGACAGAGCCCTTGTACCAGCAATGATTTCGAGGGGCTCGGGGGTTGTCATTCACATTTCCTCGATCCAACGGCGGCTTCCGCTGCCGGAATCCACCACCGCTTATGCTGCAGCAAAAGCTGCCCTGACCACCTACAGCAAGGCCCTGTCAAAAGAAGTGGGACCAAAAGGCGTGCGCGTTAACACGGTTTCTCCGGGCTGGATCTACACAAAAGCGTCGCAGGCCATGGTCGCCCGCCATGCAACGCATGAAGGAATCGATAAGGAGACCGCCCGCCAAAGCATTCTTCAATCGCTGGGTGGCATCCCCATCGGCCGGCCGGCCTGGCCATGGGAGGTGGCGGAACTTGTCGCGTTCCTTGCTTCTCCGCGTGCCGCCTCGATCCACGGGTCGGAGTATGTTATCGACGGCGGGACGATTCCCACTGTTTAAGCAGGCAGGAGTGTCATTCGAGCGTGCAAATGAGGTGACAAATGGGGTAAACGTGGAACAGGACTAAAGTCTAATAGGAGATCCCCCGGCTCTGCCGGGGAGGTTCTCAAAGTTTGACTTTTCGAGCAGTTTAGAGCGATGGATTGAGTCGGCAGGGAAAAAGAGAGGACGCATTCGATCGTGGGGCAAGGGGTGATTAGCGTAGTGAGAGGTGGATTCTGCGAGGATTGGGTATTCCATTTGACAGCTTGTCGGCTTGGCATGTGCTTGGACATACGCCGAAATCCTCAAAAAATTCCAGTTATCGACTGGCACGTATATTTTGCAACGGGGCCAACCAAGCCGTTCGAATTCCACGGGAATTTGAGATGGAAGGCGGTGAAGTGCTTCTTCGCCGGGAAGGAAATCACCTCATTCTGGAGCCCGTCGGTCGGAAAGGGCTTCTCGAAACCCTTGGCCAACTTGAGCGCATAGAGGATGCGTTCCCTGACTTGGATGCAGGGCAGCTTGCGTTGGACACTCCGAAAATCTGAGCCCATGCCCGCGCTTTGGGCGTCGTTCTGGTCACCGACAATTCCAATGATTTTTTTCACCGGATGATTTTACAAAAGGAAACGAAGAAAACGAAGGCGACCGGAGAATCTGTAAGACCCATCCTTTGTTCTCTTCGTTAGCTTCTGTTGAACATTCTTGGTCCAAACCCGAAGCCATTCGACAAATCACTGAAGACGGCGTGGAGTGGAATTCCGCCAGCTTGATCATTGGCATGACGTCTTACTACGGGGCGGACTTGAGCCCGAAGTAAGCCGGTTTAATGGATTTCGCATCACCATGTATAATGACGATCATGGTGAGCCGCATTTGTGGCGAGCCGCTCCAATGGCCGCTGGATAAGACCGGTGGGTTCGCGTCCCCCCACGATCCGGCATGCGCGGCGACGGGTCCATGAAAGCGTGGTCCGTTCCGCATAGGTATCTGGTTTCAGCGAGTCTGGCGGCGACGGCGTGCGTTGAGGAGCACCAGGCTGGCCCCCATGAGAAGCCCCCATGTCGATGGCTCGGGAATGATGGTGAAGTCGCTGTTGTGATCGAGGACGGCCCAGGCGCTGCCGGTCGACACATCCACTCCGTAATAGCCGAGATGAAAATCGGTCGCGGCATTGTAGCCGCGCGCGAAAAACGTTGGCGTGCCGCCGCTGTTGCCTTCGACGGCATTAATCCATTGGTTGTAGGTGTCACTGCCAGTGTCGGCGTCGAGCCAGCCCAGATAGCTGTCTGAGTTGAGGCTGCTGATCGAGAGTTGCAGCACGAAGATATCCGAGCCCGTGCCTTGGAAGGAATAGACGTCGGTCAGGCGAAGCGTGTCATTCAAGGCGTCAGATGTTTCCCAGAACATATTCTCGAGAGAGGTGTCGCTGCTCGCGATTCCACCCAGGATTTCCGCCGTGGTATCGCGGCCTCCGCTGAATTGGCTTGCGGCTTTTAGGTTGAAGGAACCGCCGGAGTCGACTGTCTTTGCATAGAGACCGCCCTGAAGATGGAGCACGTTCCCGAGGGTGACACCCGAGGCCGCGACCAGAATTCCGCCCGTCTTCACGGTCACGCTGCCGAGCCCCAGTGCGGAGTTATTTGCCGCCACAAGGACGCCGCTGTTGATCGCAGTGGTGCCGCCAATGTCATTGCTGCCGGAAAGCAGCAGCACGCCCTCGCCGCTCTTGGTCAGGTTCGGGGCGAAGATGGAATTTGAAATAATGAGGAAATCGCTTTCCGTATCTGTCCGGATGACCAGATCGGTCTCGCCGCCCGATCCGCCGTAGGTGATGCCGTTGCCGCCGCTGATCGTGGCGGAGCCGCCCGATTGCAGGATGCCATTGACCGTCAAAGTCTGGCCGCTGCCGAGGGCGACGTCGTGCGAATCCAGATTCAACGTGTTGATCGCCACCGAGGTCTGTGCGGTGATCTCACCCGCGAGTTTGACATTGCTGGAGGAAGTCGGAGTTCCACTGATGGTGCTCGACCCGGACGATATGTGTATGTCGTCGATGAAACCGGCTTTCATCAATATCTCGACGCCTCGGTGGTGCCGGAGCCCTCGACGTGGGTGCTGTTCGGTCTCGGCGGACTGGCGGGATTGTTTTTCCGACGGTGCCAGCGGGCGAGGCAGCCGGCGGCGTGACCCCTTGAGACGGGATTTCTCAGGCGTCGATTTTCCCGCGCAGTTTTTTTGTCTCACCGCGTTTGCGTTTGCCCTCCACCAGCTTGCGTTTGGTGCCGCGGGAGCGTTTGGCCTTTTGCCGCCGGGTCTTTGAGAGTTCCGCCAAACGTTGCTGACGTTTTTCCGCACGCTGCTTTTCAAAAGCATCGAGCAACCGTTCCAGCGCGAGTTTGCGGTTGGTGAATTGCGAGCGGCTGTCCGAGGCCGTCACCGATGTGCCGGTGGGCAGGTGCCGGATCGTGCAGGCCGTGCTGACCTTATTGACGTTTTGACCACCGGGCCCGGACGACCGTGCAAAGGTTTCAACAAGATCCTCCGCGCGTATGCCAAGTCGGGCCATGCGTTCCTCAAACATCCTCTGAGCTTCAAGGGATTTTCGCCATTTCGCAAGGAGCGTGTTTGGTGGAAATTTTGAGTGAGGCGGGATCACCCAATGGGTGAGTGGAACGGCTGAATTTTCTGAAAGAATACAACCACAACCGTAGGCGAAGCCGAAGATGGACGTCCGCTATTTGTTCCAATG
>Ga0247841_10003871_pt1 | contig 26804 bp, 30 predicted proteins | sample LaCruzMarch2015__2_FD_192410 | JGI IMG/M metagenome (GOLD analysis project Ga0247841, IMG submission 192410) | Freshwater microbial communities from meromictic Lake La Cruz, Castile-La Mancha, Spain - LaCruzMarch2015_18m | ecosystem: Environmental > Aquatic > Freshwater > Lake | place: Spain... | reverse complement strand
AAATGCGCATGGAAATAAAACATGTCATTAAAAAGCTCGGCATTACGGCCGTTTATGTTACCCACGATCAGGCCGAGGCGCTTGCCATGGCCGATCGCTGTGCGGTCATGCGCGCTGGACGGATTGAGCAGATTGGAACGCCGCGCGAATTGTATGAGAGGCCGGCCAACCGGTTTATCGCCGACTTTATGGGTTACGCCAACCTGTTTGATGCGTGCGTTGTCTCCAGCGAATCCGGCTCTTTGCGTCTTTCATCCTCTGCCGGCACATGGATTTCCCAAACCGGTCGGCAGACGTTCCCGGATGGCGCAAAAGTTGCCGTGGCGATCCGGCCGGAAAAAGTACGACTCGGCGAATGGCCAGCGGACATTGCGGTAAAAAATGTTTTTCACGGTCGTTTGAAAGAATCAATTTATCTGGGAGCTGCCGTTGAATACCGGGTGGAATTGAGTTGCGGGCTCACAATCAGCGCGCTTCAAGCCGGCGCTGTGCCCTGCGCCGAGTCGCAGAAACAAGTGTGCATTGGTGTGGATCCGCAAGATGTCATTGTTTTGCCGGAATAACCCGGATATTTCACGAACTGTAATCCGCTCATGAAATATGTGGAATAAGAAGGCTTGACTATCCGGCGCGCGTGATGAAAACTTGCCGCAGTCTTGGTAAAAATTATAAATTGTTTTTGGACATGGACATAAAATCAATTTTCACTCAGTTAACTCAGCGGAAAGCCTCTCTGCCGATCCAGTTTGTTAAATACTCGCTTTCCGGCGTAGTTGCGGTTGCGGTGCATGTCGTCGTGTTTTATATTTTGGCATGGCTGATTGTACCGGCTCTTAAAGAAGATGATATTGTGGTCAGAATCTTAAATCTTTCGGTAATCGCCATAAACGACACAGTTCGGGCGCGTAATGCGATGATAAACAACTGTTTGGCGTTCATCTTTTCCAATTTTGTGGCGTATATTCTGAATGTTTTATGGGTATTTGAATCTGGACGGCACAACCGTTGGATTGAAATTATCATGTTTTACGCCGTCTCCGCCATCAGTGTCGCAATTGGAACCGTGGTTCTTGGATTACTGATAAAATATGTTGGTTCGAGCACAACCCTTGCTTTCGCTGCGGACATCGTGGCGGCGGCGGCGGTCAATTTTGTTGTGCGTAAATATTATATCTTCAAGGGCTGATAGGAAAGGGACCCGCCGCCGCCAAGGCTATGGCGGGCAAGCAGAGGCATTCGCCGCGGCGGACACAAAGTGCAAGAACGAAGAGGATTTATCTAATCCTGAAATTTTTCCTTATCAAAACTTGTCTTCCGCCATTGCCTCACAATTGAAAACGCGGCTTCGCGGCCCGTGTTTTCCGTCTCAAGATGGTGCTGGAGAAAGCTACCGAGAATAATTCCGACGTCCTTTATCTGGCGTTGACTGCAGACAACATTCCGGATTGCATGGATATTCCTGGATGACTGCCAGAATCTGAGCAAAGCCAGACTGTCCGGCGCGATCCGGCCGGATGATTCCCGGTTTTGTCCGGCACATTTGCCGCAAAGCGCTCCCCCGCGCGCCGCCGAAAATGCGATTGAAACAAGCCTGCCATCCGACGCCGGCAAAGCGTCGCCCATGCTTCGCCGAGGCGCGCCGGAGGTTCCCAATGGTTGATGACACTGCAGGCATGCGTCCAGGCGGGGAGCATAACCGAGTGCGCCGAGCAGTTTCAGTTCAAACCAGAATAGACCAATCTCAAGATTCTGCTCCTCGGCAAAGAAGTCCAGAGCCGTCTCAAGCAAGGTGTAAAGATTGTGTTGCGGGGCGTAAAACGGCGCAGTTTTTGCGGCCAGACCGGCAAAATAGGAAGCACAAGCCGTTCCCGGCCAGTAAGACCGGAATGCGGAGCGGGGCTTTAAAGGAGAGCATTCCTTGACGATGTGAAGACCCTGGAATAAGCGCAGATAAAAAAGAAGCTCGCAGGTATAAAAAAAATCGTATTGGCCCAAAAAAATACTGCGCGGTCTTTGCGCGCCTTTAATGATGGTGGCAATCTTGCCGTGATCGGCGGTCAACCAGCTGACAATGTGGGAAGATTCGGAAAAGGGCCAGATATTTAAGGCAATGGCCTGAGTTTTTATGATCATCTGGTTCCAGCCAAAGCAAAAAAATATTTTAAAGTCTAGGAATTTCAAAATTGTACCCGGGGTTGCTGACCCCCGGATCCGCGATCATCGATCGCGGCTACAGTTAAAAGTCGCCCCGAAGCTAAGTGAAGCGCATACTTCAGGGCCTATTTTGATTCAGCCGGTTTATTTTCTGCCGCCGGAGGCGCCGGCGTTTCGGGCAGAGAAGACGTTGGTTCTCCGCGCTTAAGCCAGGCTTCAATATAGTCCAGTAAAGTCTGTTGCGGCACAGCCTCGTTTTTCCACGGACTAGCCGCTCCTCCGGAAATCACCATTTTCAAGGCTGCCGCCACGCTGATGTTCAGATAAATAATTTCAGATCTTGCCATTAGAAGGAGAAACCCGGTGGTTGGATTCGGAGCCGTGGGCACAAATACGCATATCATATCACTATTGCTGTTAGTGCCGGCCTCAATTTTCCGCGAGATTGTTTCCGGTACGTGCGAGGTAACAAAACCGATTGAATAAAGACCAAGCCGCGGGAACTGAACGGCAACCACATCCTTGAAGAGCGTGCTCTGGGAATTCACCAGCGACTCGCTGATCTGGCGGATAGAAGTATAAACGCTGCTGATAACCGGGATGCGTGTCAATATCCAGTCGGCGTAGCGGTATATCTTTTTGCCCACAAAATTGCGGGTCAGCAGGCCAACAAAATAAAGGGCGGCCACAACGACAATGAGCGCCGCAATTCGGAAAAGGGGCGCATACTTGGTCGCAAGCCATGGGGTCGGAACGACGTGATTACTAACGAAAGTGATGACCAGGTCAACAATCCACAATGTGCCGACCAGCGGAGCCAGGAGAAAGAGCCCGATCAGAATGTTTGTGCGAAACCCAACTATGATTTTTTTTCCAAAAGCATTCACGTAATTACCTCTCTTAATAGCTAATCATAAATGCAAACGGCAAAATGCGCAATGATTTTTGGCGGAGCATTTCCTCATGTCAGGAATACCTTTTCCGTGCCAGACCAAACAGATTCGGCAATAAATTTGTTTTTGCCGCCTTTTTCAGCCAGAACAGTTCGCGCCGGCGCATTTTTTTTCTTTCTTTGATTGTGCGGTCGTCATGGCCGGCGAGATGATCGCACCCATGGGCAAGATATAAGGCAAATTCATGCTCCATGCCGCGTCTCTTTTTTCCCTCCAGGCAGGCCCGTTCCACGTTCACCACGATCTCCGCCGTTCGGCGCTTGCCATCAACTGGCTGGGGTTGGGAGGAAAAGCTGATGACGTCGGTGACGCAATCAACGTCAAAAAATTGCCGTTTGATTTTCCGGATACCATCATCATCCGCAAGTAACAATGACATTTCCGCCCAGCCATTGTTTCCGCCGTCCGGCGCGGCTTTTGACATAAAGAAATTCAAAACCGCTTTTATTTTGGACTTGTTCGGCTTACAAATGCTCTGGCGGTTTATGATGTGAACAATCATTTCGGGCGTCATTAACCATGAAGAACTTGAAGGATTATCTTTTTAACCAGAACCTTCATGAACTTCATGTTCTTTATGGTGAGGTCAGATTCATGCCGAAGCAAGATATTTGTTGATTGTCCGGGCAAGGGTTTGATAAGTATTTCTTCTGTGGGTCGGGTCGCGGTCAAGCGTCGTTATGCGGAATCCCGGATAAGGCGACGAAAAATCACTCGCCGACACAACGCATATTCCCGTGGAAGCCAGCGTATAATAGGCAAACCGCTTATCCAACGGGAAATTGGCCGGCGCAGTAAGTTTCCGGATAATGTCAGCGGCGCGCGCGTTTCCAATCGGCAGATGCTGTCGCCGGTTCAGCAATCCATCTTCAAAAAGCGCCATCATATAAAAAGCCCCCTGGATCGGGCGAATCTTAAGGCCAGGGACCGCTCCCAGAATATCAGCTGTTTCGTTGCTGATTTGTTCCAATTCAGACGTGTATTTTTTCAGCCATTGGGTATAGTTGGGGTTATCATAAATCAAAGGTGCGGCCGCCTGCGGCAATGCCGCGGCGCAAACTTCCAGCATCAATGGCTTCTTCAGGCTTTCAAAATACATCTGAAAATCTTTGTCCAATCCGATATTGTGGAATTCAATCCAGCCGCAGCGTCCTCCCGGCCAGGGAATATCTTTTGACAAGCCGCGCATGACAATAAGTGGGACGCGGCCCGCCGCCAGTTCGGTCAGGTGAACATATTTTGTCTTATTAAAAACCAGCCGGAAATAAACTTCATCGGAAATGAGCATCAGCCGGTAACGTTTGGCCAGCCGAACAACATGTTCTAGGACTGATTCGCTGTAAACCGCACCGGTCGGGTTATTGGGATTGATCAGCAAAATTCCGGCAATTTCCGGATGCTTTTTGATCTGGCTTTCAAGGTGTTCAAGATCGGGCGCCCAGCCCGTTTCAGGATTTGACCGGTAACCGAAGGATTTCCCTCCGGCGGCAAATTTCTCATTGGATATGTGGGCGGGATAGCCGGGGTGGGGCTGGATAATACGGGTGCCGGGTTTCAAAGTGCGGTAAAGCAGACTAATCGCGGCACCGAGTCCGTTGGTAAAGAAAACATGCTCGCAGTCAAGGCGGCTGGAAGGACAAAGTTTTTTTGAACATTCGGCAACCCATTGCCGGCTTTTCAGTATCCCTCTTGAATGGGCGTAACCGAAAATGCCGTTATTGTTTATAATCAGGTCTGCCAGTATTTCTTTGATGAAATAGGGCACTTCCCATCCCTTGGCCACCGGGTCCCCGATGTTTTCGCCGATAAATTTGAAGTCAGGGTCGGCTTCGCCGAGTTTTTGGGCCAGTTCAACAACCTCCCTGATGCCGTATTGCAGGAGCGCTGTTTTAGGATTGAATATTTTCTTCCGCATTGATGTTGTGCTTTCTGATTTTCTCTCACCCGCCTGCGCCAGCCTGCCCGAGCGTCGGCCAGGGAGCGCTTTGGCGAGGCAAACCCGCTCTCTTTTTGTCATTCCCGCGGAGGCGGGAATCCAGTTCTGAGTTTTTCTGGATTCCCGATCAATCCCCGCTTTCGCGGGGACATGTCGGGAATGACAGCCATGCTAAAAGATGTGATAAACAGGAATATTTTTCCTCTTTCTCTCTTAAGTCAAAGCATTCTTAAGCTGCCGCCAGAGCGTATCCAGCGGCTGGGGAATGATTTTGACATCCCCCAGCACCGGCATAAAATTCGTGTCACCTTCCCAGCGCGGGACAATATGCAGGTGAACATGATCTTTCAATCCGGCTCCTGCCGCCGTGCCGATATTTAAGCCCAAATTAAATCCATCCGGATGCAGGCTTTTACGGAGCGCCTTGCAGGCGGTTGAAGCCAATTGCATCATTTCGCTCATTTCCTCAGCGTTCAGCGATTCAAGATTATCAGCATGTTTATAGGGGGCGACCATCAGATGACCGTTATTATAGGGATACCGGTTCAAGAGAAGACAGCAATATTTGCCCCTTTTCAGGATTAAATGGCGTTTATCCTGCTTGCTTTTAAAAATATCGCATAAAAAACAGCCTTTTTCCCGCGACTTCAAAATATATTCCATCCGCCAAGGCGCCCAGATTCTTTTCATGTTTATTCCATCGCTATTGAACGTTTCATTGAGAGAAGATATACTATGCTTGGTTGCATTCTGCAAGAAATAATGCCGTTAGTATTATTTGACGATCAACAGCAGGCTTGCATGCGACCATTATTTCCTTAAGATTATCTTTATAGCAATGAACACATCTGCTAAAGCTAAACCGAAACAAATTTATATTTTCAGCGGCGAGGACGAGTATCATCTGGTCCAGGATGCCAAAAACCTCGTTAATAAGCTGATACTGCCGGAGGAACAGACCCTCGGCCTGGAAATAATTGAAGGCAAGGCCAGAATTATAGAAGAGGCGGTTGCATGTATTGCCAAGTGCATTGAAGCCGTTCGCGCGCCGGGATTCATGGGGGCACGCAAGGCGATCTGGCTGCGCGGCGCCAATTTCCTTGACCGTAGCATTATTGCCCGCTCAAATGATGTGACCGGGATTCTTGATTCTCTTACCAAACTATTCAAAACCGGCTTGCCAAGCGCCTCGCATGGTTTGCCGGCTGGAAACATCTTCGTTGTAACTGCCAATGCAGTTGACAAGGCATCAGTTTTTTTTAAGGCATGTCAAGCCAAAGGGGAAATATACCAGCAAGCGGCATTAAAGCCCTGGGAAAAGGACAAGGCGGCCGCCGCCTTCACCCGGTCAGTTTTGCAGAATAACAAGTTGAAGGTGACACCAGACGTTGTCGCCGCAATTGTTGAACTGGCCGGAACTGACAGCCGACAGTTATTGCAGGAAGTAAACAAGCTGGCGCTCTTTATTTATCCCCGGCAGCAGCCAAGCGCGGACGACGTGTTTGCGATCGTTTCGGCTTCACGGGAAAGCAATTCATTTAGTTTGGCCGATGCGGCCGGTACCCGGAATCTGCCGAAAGCGATTGCGATTTTGCGTCAGTTGCTTTTTCAAAAGGAAAGCGAAATCGGGCTGGTAATGGGGTTGGAATCGCGTTTCCGTTACCTCTTGATTTTGCGTGAGATGACCTCCGAAAAAGTATCATCCGACGAAAGACGCGCCCTGGAGCCTTTGCTGGCCACTGAAAAGGGACGCCCGCCGCAGGGATACTACCTGGATAAGCTTGTAGAGCAGGCGAAATTATTTTCCCGTCAGGAGTTGGAATCAGCCCGTGAGGCAATCCTTGAAACGCGCCTTAAGCTTGTTTCCTCAACCGGCCTGGAAGAAATATTGCTTGAAAAGTTGCTGGTGAAATTGTGCCGTCATAAGAAGCAACCAATAAGCCGTTGATAAAGGCTATTGCCTGATCTGACAATGTGCCGCAAGAGATATTGTCTCGGCAGGCAGTTTGTTGTATCTTTCTGCATATCCGGGCCCGTAGCTCAGTTGGTCAGAGCAGGGGACTCATAATTCCAACCGGCCATTTATGCTCATTTCATCCCGAGTCATCCCGAGTAATCAACTCAGTGATATTCAACGCTTTCCACAGAACCGGACTTCATCCTGAGTAATCCCGAATGCGCTCAATTTTCATCACCGGGTTACAACTCTGGGTTGCAAGTTAGGTTAGGAAGCTGGCGGCACAGGTCATTGTCCGTCAGTAGCAGATACAGTACATTGGCTGGTTCTGATCTTTCTACTTCTTCATCTCCGCAGGGTAAGGTTCCCCAACTCCCTGCACAAAAATCAAGAGCAAGCTGAAGCGCTGCTTTTCGCCTTGCAGGGCTGAAACCTCGATATTGATGGGTATGACCACGGGAGTCGTCACTGGCTCTTTGAGAATAACGCGATCACACTGGAAGTAGGCACCAGGATCGACGACGTGTTCGCAGTCAACATAATAGCGCTCAGACAAGTCGTCTGAACTGAACCCTTTTGTCGTCGGTGTCACACTCGCTACTCTTTTCCATACCCCGCCGACCTCGACGTTCCGACCCTGAGGGAAAAATATGGCTACTGACTGCTTGTCTGCCGGTAAGTTGCCCGTGTTTCGCACGGTTACTGTCAAGAGCTGCTCGGTGTTAGTAGTCGGAATCACGAGGTTCGCCTGAATAATCTTGCGGGGGCCGGTAGTCGAGGCAAACTCGCTTTGGGAGGTATTTGTTATTGCCATGTTGTTAAGCAAGAGGCTGAATTGAGGTTTGCGTTTCGATTGGTCAAAATCCTGCTGCAAAACGCGAAGCTCTTTTCTGGCGAGTCCCAATTCTCTGGTTTCTTGGGATGGCACGAAGTAGCGCCAGACTTCCGAGAGAGCAAGGCTGATGATCGCACCCAAGAGGAGCGAGGCCAACATAGGCACCTTTGGTTGATGTCCCCAGCAGTATTTCGATCCGCTAACTGGAGGCCGTTTGCATTGGTCTAGTGTCGACGTCACAAAAGCTTGGCACTGCTTCTTCATCCCGTGATTCAACCATTGATTAACATGTAAATTCGCCCTGATAGTATGATGTTGGCATGGTTTCCTGCCTACCGGCAGACAAGTCGAACATTTTGGCCCGATTCCAATATTAAAACATTATGCCTTGATAATAAAACCTTCATTCTACTTTCTTGCCCGAATTGAACCTGACGAGTTTGTTCCACATTATTGAACCGTCGGGAGCACAGTATTCCTTTGAGAATGCAAGTGTGAACTTATTGATGACTTTGTCGTATTCAACAAGAAACTGCTCATTCTTTTCTTTGGCCTTGTGGCCGAGAGGTTCAATTATTTCCATATAAAGATTCTTGTTGCCGGAGATAAATTCCCAAAATCGTTGTCCACAAAGTTTCAAATAGTCGCCCTTGTCCGGGTTGTCATCCTTACCGTAACAACAACCGTTTACGGCGACTGTTCTGATGCCTTTTGAATTACTTCCTCGTATTCTTTTTGCCCGTTTGAAATCGTCCTTCATTCGCGCGATTTGACGGCTATTACCCCAGTTTGGCCCCGATTTGATGGAAACCAGATAGGATGTTCCTTTACTTTCAAATTCCAAGTCTATCCCTTCCGCCGCTGATTTTTTTCCTCCATAAATATGTCCGCAAATGAATATTGCAAGTTCTTCCAGAAACCCGCCGAAAATACCTTCTTCCTGGGATGATAGATGCGCGTCAAGAATGGTTTTCACCAAGTCATGAGCGGTATTTTGATTTTTAGCTTTGAACAAGTAGGGATTCTTTCGGGACAGGATTTTATTCAGTTGAAGGGCGAGCAAGTTTTCAAGCCGTCGCTTATGAAACTGTCGAATGTTCAACTCGATGAAACGGATGAGCTCTTTTTTGGATACATTAACCATATTTTACTTTCCCCTCCAATAACATCATTTCAGTTTGACCGATCTTCTCTCTGGCAAGATCAGCATATTCCGGCAGTGTGTCTATTCCAACTGAATTCCTGCCAAGTTTCTGAGCCACTTTGCATGTTGTTCCACTACCGACAAAAGGGTCAAGAACCCAGTCCCCGTCTTTCGTAAATAGTTTAATAAACCACTCGGGAAGCGCGCGCGGGAATGTCGCGCTGTGATTTTGATTGTCCGTTTCCGTGGCAAGATGCAGAACATTTGAAGGATATGCCTTGTCCCTTCCAATCCAATTGGCAATATTCTTTCCAAATCCGCTTCCAACTTGGGAGTCGAACCGAATCACATCGTTTTTTCCAAGATGCTTCAATCGAGTTTCTGCCCATTTACCCATAGGTACCATGACGTTTTCTTGAAACATCTGAAATTGTTTTGACTTATTGAACTGCAAACATCTTTCCCATGCGTCTCTAAATCTATTTGGCCATTTACCGGGATGGCAATTCCGCTTGTGCCAAATGAATTCCTCTGTCCACAACCACCCCTGTTCGCGCAAAGCAAGAATGAGCTCTATGACGTAGGTATGTCTCTCGCCGTCAACAACCTTTTCTTTTATGTTTAGGATAAACGTTCCAGTAGGCTTTAGAACCCGAAGAAATTGCTCGCTCCTTGAAAGAAACCAATTAACATATTCTCCGGGTTTGATGCCTCCATAAGTTTTAAGTCTACAATCAGCGTATGGCGGGGAAGTGACTATCAAATCAAAAAAATTGTCCGGATAGTCCAGGAGGACTTCAGCACAATCTCCGCACTTAATTATGCTTTCAAGAGTTTTCATAAATTTCTTATACCACAAACCACCATCTCTTTCAATATGTTTTTCATTTTTCACTTCTCATCCAGAACTTATTTGACTGAATTTTGACACAATAAGCCTTCAAGCAACCCCATCCGTCAGCGGCTTGCGCCGCTGACGGACGTGGACCCCTTTCGTATCGTCAAATATAATGACTGTCCTACGAACGGCGATAGGCCCCAATTCCTACTGCACTGGCATGGACGGCATGAACCGCCAGCGCCATTGCCGCATGGGATATCCTAAGATAGCCTTCGCTCCATCCTCTATACTCCGTCGCATTCAAGGCAGAGGTGAGGTAGCAAGCCGCGCCGCGCGACCCATCATACAGGCGGACTCGGCACGTTCCCTTTGGATTTTCAGGGTTCTTCGTGCCTACCAGATAACACCAACGATTTATCGCCGCCATTCTCATGCTAATTCCTGTATGGAGCAAGCCACCTATCAAACAATGAAAATGCCGATGATCCGGGCTTACGCCTGACTCGATTCTTAACGCCCAAGGTAACCGTGGAAAACATACTGAATTTTGCCTTGCAAGCCATCTCAAGAGCGCGAAGCATTTTTTTGTCAGATAAATATCCGACGCATCGCGACGCTTTACTGTGCAAGAAACAAACCAGTCCCACTTGACCCGCTCAAGAATCACAAGATCAACAGCACTCATATCTTAACCTCCAACATTTCTAATTTTCTGAACTCTTAACTTTTAGCTTTAATAATCTTTACGCTTCCCGAATCAGGAAACACGAAAGACTTTGAGCCTTGGGACGAAACAATACGCCCGGTAAATTCAACAAACTCATCTTTCTTGGCATTTGTTGAATCACCCGGAATATCAATGAACTGCACACTGACAGAACCGTCGGGCGCCTCGTCCAACAAGGTAACTTTCTCTTTTTGTTGACCTTTCTTATCAACATAACTTTCGCGTTTAATCACTTTTCCTATGAATCTCATTTTACACCCCCTTTCTTTACAATTTAATTTCCGCCGAAGTTTCGCGCAAAAATCTTTCAATTTCCCATACGGGATAAATCGGACGCCGCGTTGCCCTTGATGGCCGGATTAAACCGCGCCTGGTGAGGCGGTCTATCGTAACAGGAGCAACGCCTATGGCTTCCGCAGTCTCAGTACGGGTCAACGCCAATTTCGGCGGCTTATTGAAATTGAGATTTATTTCTTTTTGCATGCCTTCACACTACTACATGTAACGGCATACAAAAAAGGGAGAGAGAGGCCTATATCGGTATCACCTTTTCTTGCGGGGTCTTCCGCGGTGGGTCAGCACAATCCCGAAACGACGGCAAATTCCTTTGACTCGGTCCAAATTACCTACTTGCGTTTCACCGATCAAGCTGCATAGCCACGTGTGCAACACGGGTACGGCTCGAATCTTCTTTATAATAAACGGCCAATAGATCGTCATTAAAACGTAAATTGTCGTCGTTGACGACATCTTCTCATATCGAGGCCGGTCCTGTTCGGTGTAGATTTCCGTATTCATCGCTCGTGAATACGCATCAAAAAAATCTACTTGTTCTTCAAATGTTTGTTCGCTGGCAAGCCTAAGCGCTGATTTTATTGCCTTCTCCTTGCGGACCAGCATCTTTTCAATCTGGGTTAAGTTCTTTTCAATAACGGGTCGCAATCTTTCGCTTTCGGCAACTAATCTGCTATACGCTTTCGCACTGAGTTTTTTTTGTAATTCTTCGTCCATCCGTCAAAAGCTTGCGTCATTTTTTCATATTGTTTTTCGAGACCATTTTTGCCTTTCAACAAAGCCTGTTGATGTCCCAATATAGCCCCGGTAAAACGAACACCTGATTCTTTATAGTCATCCGGCTTCGCTTTCGGAAACATCAGCTTCGTCAGCTCAAGCCAGATACGCGGCACCCAACCGGGCGCTCCTTTAAGCAAGAATTCTCCAGTCATATTTTCTGAGGCTTCCAAATCCAGTACAATTTTACTCGCCCATTTCGGCCAATTTTCGGGCAAATCATTTTTTATTTCGTTATTCATGGCTTCACTTCAGACAAATTATCACCGGCAACGGCAAACGTCATTTTCCGCGCCATGGCCGCGCTGTGTTCATCGCGCAAGTGTCCATAAGTCATGGCTACCAGCAGGCCGCCGTCCTTATGACCCAGCCACCCGGCAATCGCTTTGAAGTCAATCCCGGCTTCAATGGCATTGCTACAAAAGAAATGCCGGAGGTGATGATGGGTAAAATGGGGGAGTCCGGCATTCCGGCATGCGCTTGTTATTGCCGTTTTTGCATTTTGAATGGAAAATATCCGGTCGGAATGTTTTGGCGTTTGTGGCAGTGAATTCCGCAGTTTCAACAAGAATTTCTCCAATGACGGGAATAGCGGCACGGTCCGAACTTCATTGTTCTTGGTTCCGAACTCTCCGCCCGTTACCGTAAACTGTTTCAAATCAAAATTCACGTCTTCCCACGTCATTTCTACGGCTTCTCCGAGACGACAACCGCTATACGCCAAGAATTCACAAAGGATTGCCGCTTCATGAGCAGTGGCTTTCAGATTTCGGATTGCCTCTATCAAAGCTTTGAATTGCTCTTTTGTCGGGATGACAACCTTATGTTTTGGTTGTTTCCGGCGTTTGATGATCCTGGCCGGGTTATCCATAATCAGGCCGTCCCGCATAGCATAATCCAGAATGCGGATAAAAGTTTGCCGCTCATAATTGAATGTCCGCGCCGAGGCCTCTTTGCTTCTTGCCGTTGCCCATTTTTCAACATCCGCCTTTGTAATTTTACGGACTGTTATTCCCCCGAAAAATTTGCTTAATGATTTTACAATCTTAACCTGCCTTGAATGCGACGAGGTTTTCATTGAGGCGACAACAACCTGCAGCCATTGTTTCCCTATATCCGCAAAAGTAATCTTTGCATTTTTACTTCCGCTAAGCTTTGATGCCTTTTCCTGCAATTCTGAGAGACGGCGTCCGGCAAGCGCGCGGTCCGTTGTTTTCAAAGACCGCTTTATTTGCTTGCCAGTGCGTTTTAGAATGGCATAGTATATTCTGGATTTTGCGGAGCGATAGAGACAATGGCCGACTCTTTCAAGAGTTTGATTGGTTGTAACCGCATTGATAGTTTTCATGCTGGTTATTGTAGGGGTTACAACTTCGGGTTGCAAGTAAAAAATTACAAATTATTTTTATCGCATAAAACAACGATTTTAAAGGGGTTTTTAACTCGCGGGCCCGTAGCTCAGTTGGTCAGAGCAGGGGACTCATAATCCTCTGGTCGTAGGTTCAAATCCTACCGGGCCCACTCCCTTTTTTAGGAAAATGGAAACAACAGGAAAATGAAAACAGCTTGACAATGGCGCCGAGAACAAGTCAAATAAATCACCATTGACATAAGAAAATGAATTTTTAAAGTATTGATGGCACAGAAAAAATTAAGAAGAAATTCATAAGGCAGAAAAATGGCTTTTTTATTAGGCATGTCCGGGACAGTCAAGGGTCAAAAGTTTGATCTTAATAAGGATCGGACTACAATCGGGCGCGCGGCCAACAATGATATCATTATACAGGATGAAGCCGTTTCTTCCCAGCATTGTTACATATCGCGGCGGGCAGACCGTTTTGTATTGCATGATCTCAATTCCACCAATGGAACCACGCTTAATTTACAGCCGGTTTTAACCGAAGCCCCCCTGCAGAGCAAGCAGGTTATCCAGGTGGGGGCCTCGGAGCTTATGTTTGAAAGCGAGACAGAAGAGAATGTTACATCATCAATAATGCCGGTAACCGAAGTCGTCGTTGAAAATGCGCCCTCAGTTTCAGTGCCGAAATCATTTTCAAGCGTTTCACCATTCGGCGCGCGCTATAAAAGCCGAAAGGGATTATGGCTTACCCTGGTACTGATATTTGGAATTATAGCCCTGGTTGGCATAGTGTATTTTTTTGTTGTGTTGATGAAATTGAAGTAAGAAAGCATCATTGAAAGGTCGAAGGTCAAATGTCTCAAGTCAAATGTCTCAACCTGCGACCTCTTGTCTTTTCCCTGTGACCTGCGGCCTTCGACTTGTGACCAGCAGGCTTTCCTTTACCCTGATTGAACTGCTTGTTGCGGCGGCCATTGCCGGATTATTACTGGCCGTGGTCTTTGCAGTCTATGGCTCCATATTGAACACGGTTGTGCTTCAAAACCGATGGCGGGATAAGATAATGCCGGGCGCCGACGCGCTTGATTTTATTGTCCGGGATCTTGCCTGCGCCGTAATCCCTTTTGGCGTCACCAACCGGCCGTTTACCGCCGCATCTGCCGAAAAATCAGAAGAGGGTTTCAAAATGATTTTTTACAGCTCTTTTCCGACAGCATCATCAAACGATTTGCGTGGTTATTCAATAGGGCAGGTCGTTTATTCTCTGCGGGGCGCCGGAGGAACGGATGAGTTTGTCCTGGTGCGGGAAAGCAATCCTTTCCGTATTCCTTCGCGCAATGTGCTGTCTTCCGGTTTGGAAAAATGGCGGGGAATAAAAAAAGTGGATATTAGTTTTTTTGACGGGTCATCATGGACGAATCAGTGGGGATACGGAAAGAATACCAATGCTCTTCCGCAGGCCGCGCGGATCAGATTGGTCACCGGGCAAAATGATCAGCGTCAAATCGGCACAGAGGTATTTATCAATGCCGACAAACAGGTTGTCCCGGAAAAATCAAAGTAAAGAATCCTGGCTTATTCAGCTTGAGCCTTTTCAGGGGTGGTTTTACTTCCGGCGCCGCGACCGATTTCCGTTTTCAATCGCTTGATCGCGCTCTGCATCTGTTTATCATCGGATTCTTTTGCCAGCTCGCTTGCTTTATTGAATGATTCCTGCGCTATTGTATTTTCGCCGCAAATGAAAAGACTCCGTGCCGCGCGATAATAACGGTTAACCGCCTCGGGGCGCCTGTTTGCGGCTTCATAAGCGCCGCCGGCGCTCTGAAGCGCACCGGCCATATCTGAGTAATGTTGAGCCTTTTGATAAAGCACGGCGGCATTATCAAAGCAGACGGCCGCCTCGGCGGGCCGTTTTTCAATAAGCAAAGCGCGGCCGCGTGCATTGGCGGCTTTAGCCTGTACGACAGAATCGGAAGATTTCAGCAAATTAGGGTCTAGTTTATCCAATTCTTTTAAAGCCGACTTGCCGTCGTTTTTGTCGCAGGCCAATTCAGCGAGGAACACCTTAAGTTGAAGGCTGGCAATGCAGCTCTTTTGACCATGCGCCGCGCGTGGTAAATTGTTAAGCGTGTCAATTCCGGACTTGGCAGCCGCCAACGCTTCATTGGTTTGGGCAAGACGGCGGAGAATTTCAGTCCTCAGCAGAACGGCTTCCGGGAAATAAGTCCCGGCTTTGGAAGATTCAAATTCCGCTTCATCCAGTAGTTCCAGCGCCTCGGGGTATTTTTGCATTTGAGCCCGGCAGGCTGCCAGGTTGTAAGCCAGCCTTGAGATTTCGCGCGGCTGATCGGCAAAACGGGCGCGGTTCAACGCCTTCTGATAGAACACGGAAGCGCTCTCCATGGAACCGGCGGCATAGGCGCTTTTGGCGGCGGCGGCATTCCGATCCATTTCGGCATCGGGACGATAAGCGATGCGCGGCGATCCGCAACCGGCGGTAAATAACAAAACGGCGGAAAAAAGGATTAAATATACGGATAGACATTTTAACGGTTGCCCGGTGCTAGACGAAGTTGTAGTTGGGGGCGGTGACCCCGAACCGGCCTCACCGAGGCCGGCTACAGTTTTCAGTTGCCGAAGGGCTGATTTATTCATTTTGATTCTCCCGGATTTGCTTCCCGCTTTTCAGGCAGGATGATTGAAGCGGGCGAAACTATCTGACTGTTGTCGGACGGCTCAACGTATTTCCGTAAAAGCCAATGCCGTTGGAGGGCTTCAAGTGTTACCTGGGCGGAACGCATGGTGTCCTGCGCCTGAAGGAGCATGGCGGGCAGATTATTGCGCAGAACATTTTCGCCTTCTTTTAAAGTGCTTTTTGCCTGCGCGGCAAGGGGCGCAATCTCGTCAAGGACAACTTTTGTTTGTTTTAAGATGGGAATAGTATTAGTGTGCAGATCGTCAATCAACCGCGTGGCCTGTTCAATAATTTGAGTATCCTTGATGCATTTAATCATACTGCCGTCGGGCATTATGGGATCACTCATATTACCGGAAGATATATCAATGTATGCGTCTCCGGTAATAATCAGGGCCTTTTTTACGATGGCCCTGGAATTAATCCGCACAAACGGATGAAAAGATTCCTTGATAATCAGGGTTGCCGATAAAATGCCGTCGCTGGAAGGCACGATCGAAGAGATCGTGCCGGCCACTGCGTCGCGGATACGGACATCCGAACCTTTTTGCAGACCGAAAGATCCTTCTTCCGTGGCAAATTTGGTATGGAGTTTGAATTTAGACTCAAAAAATCCCTGGGCCCGTCCGGCCAGGAAAATCCCTACGATTAATAAAACAATGGCGCCTAAAACAAACGCGCCTACAATTTCGTTGACAAACCGGAATTTAAAAGGCTGATTCATATTTGTTTATCCTCCACCAATATCATTTCCGTGCCCCGCATGCGATAACGAATTTCATTTGTCCAGATTGAGGTGTTCCAGACCGCATCCCGGTCGGTCTGCCAGATTGCCGCCGCGCCGCGCTTTAACGCGGTCTGAACAGCGTCAATTAATTTCGGCAGATTATCGTCCGGCACACCCGCCTCAGGCCGCTCAAGCAGTAATAATAAAGGTTTTCCGATCAGTGCCCGGACCCATTCCGCCATTCTCAGTTCGCGTTTTGACACAAATACCGGGCGTTGACGTGGCACCTCCGGCAGACCGAAATATTTTGCGAGCGAATCCGCCTCGGCAATGATATCGTGCTCGGGCCTTTCGGTGTGGTGTCGCTGGGATAAAGTTACGTTTTCGCTCACATTGAGATTGCTGATCCAGCTGTTTTTCTCAAACACCCGTCCAATCCGCGCGCGGGCATTCAGTTCTACAAGCGGCTCTAATGAATTCCACGCCTTGCCATGCCAGCGGATAAATCCGGTCTTCGGGGTAATGAGCCCTTCGGCCGCGTCGGCAACGGGGAGATATTCGTTTCCGGCTTCAACTTTGATAAGTAAAAGACATCCGTGCGGGAGTTTGAATGTCAGAGAGCGCATTTCAGCCTGTCCGCGCACCACGCCCGGCACAATGACATTTGAAAATTCAAGGATGTTTGATGGTTCAGTCATAAATTAATGCACAGGTTGTTTAGGTTGTAGGCTGAAGGGTAATAATAACCATTCATGTTCATAGTTTCTGACCTAACAGTCTTCAGCCTTCAGTCTATCTACCTGATCTTTCATGAATAAGTAAGAATTGAAACAATGACCGACAAAATAAACAGCGCGGCGATTGAACCGACAACGGCGCGTGTTGCGGCCTGCGGCACTTCCGTAATCGCCTCGCCGACGCTGATTCCTTCGGACGCGCAAATTATGGCCGTGAACAGACCGGGCAGGAATGTTTTTACCAACAGGCTGATAACGTCGGGAAGATGAACAGACCGTAATATATTTGTGATGAACAAATTTGGAGCGCCGGCGCCGACCCCGGCTAAAATGCCGTAAAGATAGCCGCCGCCAAACGACACCACAATAAACCAGATTGTCAGGCAAAAGACGCAGACCGACATGGCAAGCGCGCGCGGGATAATGAGGTAGAGCAGGGGGTCTATTCCCTGACACTCCAGAAGATGAATTTCTCCAAGTACTTTCATATTGGCCAGTTCCACGGCAATGGCCGTGCCGCTCCGGCCGATAATAATAAAGTTGACCAGCAGAGGAGCCAGCTCCCTGACGATGACCGTGACCAATATCGTTCCCAGCATTTGCGACTGTCCCGTTTTGCCGAGCCAAATCTGGGCCTGAATGACGACGGAAAGGCCGGTGATAATGGCCACCAAGGAGACAAATTTCAGGGCTTCAACGCCGGTGAACAAAATCTGGCGCACGAAAACATTGCGGGTGGTTCGCGGCCAGGAAGATTTTTTAAACGCCAGCAGGATAACACTCCAAAAAAGCGCAAACAAATGGGCGGTGGCTTTTGCTCTGGAGAGCGTGTTCTCGCCGATCTTTCCGATAAATGTTGTCATTCCTATTGATTGCTTTCCCGACGCAGTTCGGTACGGATACTTTCCACCATGCCCATCATCCGCCGGCCGTATTCAATATAGATCTGATCCGCGTTCAAGCTATGGCCGGATGAGGCGTCATGGAATACTTTACCCATGTGCGGCTCAATGGAAATGCCGTCTTTATAGCCGCGGGTCATCAAATCTTTGACAATACGGCGCACATCGCCCTGGCCTTCACCGGGGTAAGTATAAATTTGCTTGTCGTTTTTTGCGTCCCAATTTCCATCCTTGATATGCACGTAGGCGACATGTTCTTTGACGTGCGAATAAAATTCCCACGCGGACTGCTTCGGATAAGGCTTGGGTTTTGAGCGGTCATCGCTGAACACGGGATTGCCGGTGTCAAAAACCAGTTTCAAGCCGGGCACGTTTTCCAGCAGTTTAAGAGTGAATGGCCAACCCATGCCGCCATAGTTCATGCAATTTTCATGAACGGCGGTGAGGCCGGCATTGGCAAACATCTGGTGAATGATTTTTACGCGCCGGAAACGTTCTTGCTCCATCTGATCTTCCCCCTCGCGGACGGCAAAGCTCATAATCCGCACCAGTTTGACCCCGAGCCGCTGCATACGCGGGATACTGCGGCTGACTTCCGCCAGGGAAGAATCTATGGGTTCATCAATTTTTTTACCCCAGTTGGCAATTGCGGAACCGAAACAATTGATGCGCACACCGGAAGATTCCAGTTTTTCCACAACGCGCTCAAACGCTTCATCAGGAATATCATGAATCAAGCCTTCCGGGAACCCTTCCACCTGAACCTTGCGGGATTCTATATTCCGCCAGCCAAGTTCTTTGGTCACTTTAATTTGACCGTCAAGAGAAGCGGAAGCTTCGTCTGCAAATCCGGTAAAATACATGTTTCCCTCCAAAATATTGTGCCTTCGGGGGCAATCTCGCTTGACATGTCTTTTACTATATAAGTTCTCTTATATTCAAGAATAAACCGCGCATCCGGTACGGGGGTACGAATTGACCACACTGGAAAGAAGATATTTATTTATCCGTTAAACGTATCACCTGTCTGGTCTCATGCGACTTTCTGATGGCATCAAGCAGTTTGGACAGAGTTAAGGCGCTTTCCAAAGTAACCATATATTGCTCCTCGCCTCGTATTGCGCGAGCGATATGAGGATAAATAACCATGGAATCACCATACCTGTTATTCATGGTTATCATATTAGTGCCATGGATACTGTCATTGCTGACATCTATTTTTACCGCATTTCCATACGCTTTTGGGTCAACGGCGTCGGGGAAGGAAGCCTTATGTATTTCAATTTCAGTTGTTTTTACATAAATTGTGCCCTTATCTCCCTGTATAATCCAGTTCGGAAGCTTGGCTGATCCGATATTGTATTCCGATACTATGGTAACATCGTCTTCCGTTTTCATTACCGCGAAAAAGACGTCTTCAACGTCACCGGGATTAATTATCTGTTTCATCTCGCCATAAACTGATTTTACAGGTTTTCCGATGAGCTGTACCGGCTGATCAACAAGATGCGGTCCCCAGTTGAGAAGATATCCGCCGTTGAACTTTTTCAACGTTTGCCAGTCATGTCTTATGCTAAATGAAAACTCGCTTCTTCTTACTTGAAATACTTTTCCGATAACCCCGGATTCAATTAATTCCTTGAGCCTCAGCAAGTCGCATCCCCAACGCGCCGGCAGCCATGGCAGAAGCATCTTTCCACTTTTTTTTGAGGCTATGATCATTTCTTTTGCCTCATCCACGTTTATTGCCCATGGTTTGGTGACAAGCACATTTTTACCGCTTTTGAGGCAGTCGCAGGTCATTCTGCAATGCTGATCGTTCCGGGTTACTATAACGACCAGATCAAGAGTTTCTTTTTGAAGCATTTCCAGGTAATCATCGTATATTCTGCATTTAAAACGGTTGGATGCGTTTTCTTTGGCTTTCGGATCAATATCGCAAACAGCGGTGAGTTCAAAGTCCGAAAGTTTTTCAATGGGATCGGCATGAAGCGTACTACCGCTTCTTCCATATCCCAGTATGGCTGTTTTTATTTTCATCATGTCATTCCTTTATTTTCTTTTTCATATCGCTTCATGGCGGCCAGTTCACGCGGCAGATGGACATCATAAGTATCACTCGTATCAATCCAACGGTTCCCGATCCATTCCCCGCTGAGAAAGCCCGAATAATTGATTGAAAGGAGGCGCTCAATAGCCCGTTTATGATCAATGATTCCCTGGCCAATAGGCATGAAAGTTGTCTTTCCATCAATCGTGTCACCGTCATGCACGTGCAGGTGCCGGATCCACGGTTTCAAGGTTTCAAAGGCTTCGTCCATGGTGGCTAATTTCATGCGCACCGGATGCATGATGTCCCAATTCACGGCAATGGCCGGATGATTGACCTGCCTCATCACGGCGGCCACGTTCTTGGGATCGCACCAGTCATCATGAGTCTCCAGGCAAACGGTCACCCCACTTTCCTTGGCATGGTCAGCCACCGTGTGGAGAGATTCGGCCACAAGCTTTACGGCGTTTTCACGGCTTATGTCCTTGCCTAAAACGCCGCCAAACACGCGGATGACCGGCGCGCCGACATCCGCCGCCAAGTCAATGCCTCGCAAGGTATCAGCAATGTTTTGCTTAGTGGTTTCCGGGTTGGCATACACACAAGAAGTGGCAATACAGGAAAGCCGCAAGCCGCTTTCGGTAACCTGTTTCTTGATTTCCGCCCGCCGGGCTGCCGGCGTATCCATCTCTATTCCGTGTTGGTGTTGACTGACAATCCGTGGTTCAATGCCGTCATACCCATACCGTTTGGCCGTTTCCAACAATTCTTTCAAACTGAGTTGGGGACAGGAGAACGTCATAAATGAATACTTCATGATTTAATCCCTTTCAGGTTAATTTTGACTGCTTTGTTTTGTTCGGCAGAGAGATAAATGGCATCCGTAATCGCCTGCACCACGAACGCATTTTCCAGCGAGGTTCTGGGTTGGCGTTTTTCACGAATGGCCAGAGCAAAATCCTTGACCGGTCCCGATATGAGCAGCTCTGAACTTTCTTCACCTTCCCAGATCACTTTGGATACTACGCCCTTTTCGGTTGACCCTTCGTCAAAAATCAGTTTTTTGGGAGCCCCGGAAGCCATGTTGAGTGTTAATGATCCCTTAGTGCCGACAATGTGCCAGCCGCGGTCGTTTTGAGCAGGCATATATTCGCCGCGCTCCATAGAAAGGACAACGCCTCCGGCACAGCGGATGAGAGCGGTATAGTAGGTCTCCGCATCCGAGCCGGAAGCGACATTCGGTTCAAACACCGGTGGTACTTTCCACGTTTGAGCCAGGACAACTTCCGGTTTCACGGTCCAGCCGGTGATGCCTAAAAGGAAATCCATATCATAACAGCCCCAGTTTACCAAAATCCCGCCGCCATTAAGAGCCTTGATCAAACGCCAGGCCGGCGGACTTTTTTCGGGCTTTGGATCGGCGGCAATAATACAGCGGCAGTGCACCATTCGTAAATTTCCCAGGGCACCGGAGGCAATAAAATCGGCCGCGGCTTCGTTGCCGGGTAGAAACCGAAACCGGGAGGAACAACAACCGGCAATCAGTTTTTTGCGCGCTTTGATAAGTTGCCTGGCTTCCACGGCGTTCATGGCCACTGGTTTTTCGTTAAGCACATGTATGCCGTTGGCAAATGCCTTCAACGCCAGCTTCGTACGGACATTGGTTGGCAATGCCAGAATGACCGCCTCGACATCCTGATCTTCCAGTAAAGCGGCGCCGTCCAGGTAGCTCTTTTTTACGCCGTAGTCCTGTGCGGCTTTACGCACCCGTTCTTCCACGGGATCGGCCACAGCAACTAATTCATAAAGCCCTGTTTTCATGGCGGCATTCAAATGACGTGGGCCCATGATGCCGCATCCGATGACTCCCAATCTTACTTTTTTCATAACCATGTATCCTTTCCAATAGTTATTCTGTTTTGCGGGTTTCAATCTGACCAAAAAAATCCAATGTACCGCATTTCAATGATGTGCTGGCAGCAAGTGCGATACTCATCACGTTAGTTCATATGTTATTGAAAATGGCGCATATATTCCAGAAACGTTTTTGCATAGCGTTCTAAATTCGCGAGCAAACCTCCGCCCTGAATAGGCGAACACATTTCATAAGATACCCACCCCTTGAAATTGGCCTTTGCAAGCGCGGTAAAAAACTGGCGATAGGGCAAGTCGCCTTCTCCCATCGGCACGGCCATGGCAAAGGCCGGTTCGATGGCTGAATAATTAACAAGTGCGGGGTGATACCGCGCCCGAGGCAGGACACGATAGTCGGCCACGGTGGTGAATTGCATGCGCGGCGCCATACGCTGGACGCCTTCCACGACGTCTTCACCGCGCAGATAGGGTGACCAGCAATCATACATCGGAATCAAGTTTGGCCGGTCCACCGCTGCCAACAAGGCGTCCAGCGACTGCGTGTGAACTCCGATATCATGATGGTTTTGTAAGCCCACGGTAATCCCATGTCGGGCCGCTCGATCACAGCATGCCTGCAAAGCGTCCACGACAATTTGCCATTGTTTGGCAAAGGGCATGTCCGTCCGTTCATAGCCGGTAAATACGCGAACCAGCGATCCGCCAAGTCGCGCGGCGCGTTCGGCCATTGCTTCAACATAAGCTACTTGCAGATCGACAAACGGCACTTCCGCGGCGGCCAGCCCACCGGTAAAATTTGTGTATGCCGCCACGGCGGCCAGTTTCAATTGATGTTTGTCCAACATGGCGCGCAAACGATCGCAATCCGCAAGCGAATAATCCAAGGGGGATAAATGCGGCCGTTTGCCCATGATTTCAATCCCCTGAAAGCCCAGCGCCGCGGTTTTAGCAATGGCCTCCTCGAGCGATAATTTGTGCTGTCCCCAAAATCCGGCGAACGAAACAGTAAATAAGCAAGTTTTCATGAACTAAACCTCCTGTCGCGAACCATTAAATTATTTTTTATATCTGCTCTAATTTACTTGAGGGGGTTAAATTCCGCAATGGACATTTTGAGCGTGTTTTTGTAGATTTTGAGCATGGATTATTTCAATGGATTGACTTTTCTGCATTGGTCCGGGCGCGAACGTTGTACCAACTGGGTTGATAAACGCTTTGATGGCTATTACACGTTGCAATACACCCACGCCGGGCGCATTGATTTTTATTTTGGCGGTAAATCCCATGTAATTCAAGGCCCATTCTTCTTTCTGACTTTCCCGGGACCACGCTTTCAATACGGTGTACGCAACGGTCGGACGTGGCATCACCATCATGTCGCTTTTCGCGGTCCGAGAATGCGCGGGTTTTTGGCCAAGGGACTATTTCCCGCCGACCGACGTCCTCCTTTTGCGATGATTTCCGACCCTGACAAATTTCACGCATCTTTTGATCAGTTTATTACGTTTTTGAATAACGGCGGCGGCCAAACTGCCCGGGCCGTCCATCTACTGGAAGGGCTTTTGCTGTGCTTGCAAGAAAACGAGATAAAAAGCGCCTTGTATACGCCGCATATGGATAGTTTCCGTGGCCTGGCCGAGGCCATCCGCAAGCATCCGGAAAGCGGATGGTATTTTAAGAATGAAGCCCGCAATTTGAATATGTCGGAGCCTCATTTTCGGCGGCTGTTCAGAAGGATTAACGCTTGCTCTCCGGCGCGGTTCCTGAATCAATCCCGCCTCGCCCGCAGCGCGGAGTTGTTGCGCAGCACGAATGTGCCCGTCAAAGCCGTAGCCGAGCAACCTGGAATCTAGGACGTCTATTATTTTTCAAAACTGTTCCGCCGGCATTATTTTCTGGCGCCCGGGAAATACCGCCGTGAATTCATGGCGCACGATTTCAAGTCCGGAACGGACTAAAATTATTCTGTGCAAACGAATGAAAGACAATAACATTTCTTTTGCCTTTGAAGGCAGTTTTTAGTTAAATGAAACCGCAACCCAATGGTTGTGGTAAAATAAATAATTACATAAAGGGAGGCTCAGTATTATGAAAAGCTTAATGTTGATCGCACAGCAATGCGGCGGTGGTGGTATTGCGCCGTTTCTAATTGCCTTGATTATTCTTGTATTCATGGTCGCTGCCATGTGGCGGGTCTTCACCAAGGCCGGACAGCCGGGGTGGGGCATTCTAATCCCATTTTACAACGTGGTGCTGATGCTGAGAATCGCGGGCAAGCCAGGCTGGTGGCTCATTTTCTTTTTTATCCCCGTGATAAACCTTGTTGTCCAGATTGTCATGACGATTGATATTGCCAAAAATTTCGGACGGGGCGGATGGTTTGCGGCCGGTCTAATTTTTCTGCCGATAATCTTTTTCCCGATCCTTGCTTTTGGTGATTCAGTCTATATCGGCGCAGATCAACCAAGCTGCGGTTGATGCGGTGAGACCGACAAACATTTCCGGTGGTTTTGAGCGCCTTCTGGCGGGCCAGGAATATCGGCCATGATGTCATGGCAGCGTAACGTATTTTTTATTGTAGCCTCGCAATTTATTTCAATTCTGGGCTTCTCTTTTGCCATGCCGTTTGTGCCGTTTTATCTTCAGGAAATGGGCGTGCGTGAACCGCATGAGTTGAAGATGTGGATTGTGCTGTTTAATTCCGCCGCTCCGCTTTCACTGGCTTTTTTTTCGCCGATTTGGGGCGCCTTGGGTGACCGCTACGGCAGACGGCTCATGCTCCTGCGGGCGAACTTCGGCGGTGTAATTCTTCTTTTTTTAATGGGAGTTGCCACAACTCCTACCATGCTTGTTGGTCTTCGTTTACTTCAAGGCGTTCTGACCGGAACGATGACCGCGGCCGTAACCTTGGTTTCGGTTCATGCTCCAGATAAACGCAGTGGATTTGCGTTGGGAATACTCAGCGCCGCCGTCAGTTCCGGCAACATGTGCGGCGCTTTTGTGGGAGGCATGTTTGCCGATTTGTTCGGTTACCGGATGGCTTTTTTTGCCTCCAGCGGCATTATGCTGGTTGCTGGGTTCCTTATTTTATTTGGAATAGAAGAATATGTGCCGAAAAGAGGAAACGAAAATGAAAGTTTACCTGGATTGCGGTTTTTTCCCAGAAATCTTGGGGCCGCGGGATTTATTCTTCTGCTTCTTGCGGCGATTGGGTTTGTGCTGAGTTTTGACAGCTCCTGGCTGCCGCTTCTGGTTCAGGAGATTCACGGCAGTTTGCGCGGAGCATCATTTTGGACCGGTTCCCTGGCGGCGGTAGGCGGTATTGCGGGATTGCTGGCCGGCCCAATTATCGGACGATTGGCGGATCGTGTTACGCCGCCGATGATTGCTCGCATTTCTTCCATTGGCGCCGGATTTATGAGCATGGTAATGGGGGTCGCGGGCGCTTTCCCGCTGTTATTTGCGGCGCGTTTTTGCGGCGCTTTTTGCGCCGGCGGACTTGACCCGGTTTTCCAAATCTGGCTTTCCAAAGTTACGCCGGAAAAGGATCGCGGCTTTGTTTTTGGCTGGGCGGGCACGGTGCGGGCGATTGGCTGGATGTTTTCGCCCTTGATCAGCGGGACCGTGGCTTGGCTGGCGGGAGTGCGCACGATTTTTTTTGCGGCAGCGGCTTTCTTTTTCCTTCTGGTTCCCCTGATTTCTTTTGTTGTCTATAAACTGGAACAAAAGAATAACATTTGACTTTCGCTATGACGACCACTGCGTCATTAAAACGGGGAAAAGAACATGATTAAGCGCCAGGCTATATAACGCCGAGATGGCGTCATCGGCCACGATGCCGAACCCCCCGGGCAGTTTTTGTGCCCAGCCCGCCGGTGGCGGCTTAAGAATGTCAAAGATTCGATTGGTAATAAAGGCCAGGCCAAGCGCCGGAATGCAGATGGGCAATCCGATCATACAGATAGGGAATGTCAGATATTCGTCGGCCACGATGCGCCGGTCGTCTTTCCGGTTGAAATGCTTTTCAGCGGCATCGCACAATGGGAGCGCTGCGGTGGCAAGAACAACACAACAACATATTTGCCAAGCTATTGCTCCGGTCCAGACCGCTGAAAGACAAAACATAAGCGGGATACCCAGCAAAGCACCCGCTGTTCCCGAAGCAAATGGACTTAACCCCAAACCAAACCCGGTTGCCGCCGCCATGGAAAGATATTTAAATGAGAAACGAAAGTGTTGCTTAGACATTATTAATTGCCCATTCGACTTCGCTCAGGGCTAAGCCTTCTAAATCGCCGAAGGCTTAGGAGCATCCCATTGAGCTGCCGCAGACAAAACAGCGGTAGCATGAACCGTTGCGGACGGTGATTGCGCCGCACTGATCACAGACGGGGGCATCCTCCTGATTAACCATCTGTCCTTGCTTGTACAGCATTTCTTCAGGACTGGCGGCTTTTTGTTCAATAACTTTGGGCTGATCAGCAGCAGGCTGCGGTTTGCCGTTTTGATCGCTCTGATGCTTCGGAACGAGTTTGTCAGGCTGATGCCATTCCGGGAGCGCCTGGCCTTTGCCGTTGGGAAATGTCATCGCCAACCAGCGGAAGATGTAATCAACAAGCGACTTGGCATAAGGAATTTCAGGATTCTTGGTGAACCCGCTCGGCTCAAATCGGCTGTGGGTGAATTTTTCCATCAGGGTGGATGCCGGCACGCCGTACTGGAGGCACATGGAGATCGCCGTCCCGAAGGCATCCATAATTCCGCCAACCGTGCTTCCTTCCTTCGCCATTGTGATGAAAAGTTCGCCGGGTGAGCCGTCTTCATACAGGCCGACCGTCAA
>Ga0247841_10003870_pt1 | contig 26812 bp, 16 predicted proteins | sample LaCruzMarch2015__2_FD_192410 | JGI IMG/M metagenome (GOLD analysis project Ga0247841, IMG submission 192410) | Freshwater microbial communities from meromictic Lake La Cruz, Castile-La Mancha, Spain - LaCruzMarch2015_18m | ecosystem: Environmental > Aquatic > Freshwater > Lake | place: Spain... | reverse complement strand
ACCCTGGCCGCCGTCCAGGCGATCCTGCTGGCGATCCAGGACAACCATTTACGCAACCGCCACGCCAGCAGCTTCGTGCGGGGGCTCCCGCCGCTGCAGACCATGGAGAGCCTGCTGTTCGAGATGATCGCCGCGGGCTTCGTGCTCCTGACACTGGCCCTGCTGTCCGGATTCGCCTTCCTGCAGAACATGTTCGCCCAGCACCTGGTCCACAAGACCGTGCTGTCGACCCTGGCCTGGGTGGTCTTCGGCTCACTCCTGCTCGGGCGCTTCCGTTACGGCTGGCGTGGACGCACCGCGATCACCTGGACCCTGAGCGGCTTCCTGATCCTGATCCTCGCCTATTTCGGCAGCAAGATCGTCATCGAATTCATCCTGCCGAGGTAACAGGAAGCCACGGGGGACTTGCCCGGAGCCCGGCAACAGTGCAGAATTCGCGCTCCGTGATGGAGACAGACCCACCATCCGGAGCCGCCCCTCCGATCGAACCACCGATGTTCGGGGCACCATTTTCGGGGCAGTAGCTCAGCTGGGAGAGCGCCGCGTTCGCAATGCGGAGGTCAGGGGTTCGATCCCCCTCTGCTCCACCATTTACTTTCAATCGCTGCCGAGAGCACCCGGACGGGCATGGGCCGCGCGGTCCCCGGCAAGGACGGGATTCCCACCGGACCCGCACGCTGGATCATGCACCTGGACATGGACGCCTTCTATGCCGCGGTGGAGCAGCGCGACAACCCGGCCTTGCGCGGCGTGCCGGTCGTGGTCGGCGCCCAGCCCGGCGGTCGCGGGGTGGTGGCCACCTGCTCCTATGAGGCGCGCCGCTTCGGCATCCACTCGGCTATGCCCATCCATGAGGCTCACCGGCGCTGTCCGGACGCGGTCTACCTGCGCCCGCGCATGGCGCACGCGGACCTGCGCCGATTGTCGCTCACCCAGTTGCAGGCCCAGGTGGGACCCCGCGCCGCCACCAGCCTGTACCAGCAGGCGCGAGGCATCGCCTCCGATCGGGTCGGGGCGCGTGCCGCCCGCCGGTCACTCTCCAAAGAGACCACCTTCGGCGTCGACGTGACCGATCCCGGCGTACTACGCGACACCCTGCGCGCGCTGGCGGCCGAGGTCGCCGCCGCGGCCCGGCAGGAGACGATCGCGGGGCGCACCGTGACGCTGAAGATTCGCTTCTGCGGTTTCGAGACCCACACCCGCCAGCGGCGGCTCCCGCGGCACAGCGACGACGCCCGCACCCTGTTCGCCGCCGCCGCCTGGTCGCTCTTCGAGGCCGGCCATTGGCAGGGCAAGCCGGTGCGCCTGATCGGCCTGGGGATCGCCGATCTGGGGACCCCGGCGCCGGTCCAGCCGGATCTCTTCGACGGCGCGGCCGAGCGCCCTGCGGACAACGACCGGGAGCGGCGTCTCACGGTCGCGGTCGATCGCATCCACGCGCGCTTTGGCGTCGGCGCCCTGCACCGGGGGCTGTCCGCGACGGACCCTGTGGATCCGGGCCGCAGCCTGGGCGAAACACCAGGGCGCCCGAAATAACCTCATCGACAGCGTTATCGAGGAGATCCGCAAGACCCTGGAGTGTCGCGAGGAGATCAAGCGGTCCGGATTCGGAAACTTCGCGGCAGACGCGGGCCAAGGAACTTGCCGAGACACCGTCGAAGCGATCGGAGTCCTTGCAAGGGAAAAAGTCAGATCGCACGCTTTCGGATATTTCGATTACACTCCAGCCCGTGATGCCGTTCCAAACGTCCAGGAGGCTGCCGTGACCACACTTTCGCCCGCCCGCGCGCTACCCTCGGCCACCGAGGTCGCCTTTGCACGGGAGAGCAGTCGGACGTTGTCCGCGTATCTGCAGACCCGCGCCGAGACCCAGCAGATCGAGATCGTCGACGACCAAGGTGCGGCCCATCCGGTTCGTGTCCCCGTGTCGGCGCTGCGGCTGCTTGTCGATCTGTTGACCGAGATCGGCGAGGGCAATGCGGTCAGCATCATCCCAATCCATGCTGAGCTGACCACCCAGGATGCGGCGGATGTGCTCAACGTGTCGCGACCGTTCCTCGTTCAGTTGCTGGAGCGCGGCGAGAGGCCGTTCCACAAGATCGGCACGCACCGGCGCGTGCGCTATCAGGACGTGATTGCCTACAAGGAGCGCATCGACGTGGAGCGCAACAAGGTCCTTGATGCCCTGGCCGAACAAGCCCAGGAGCTCAAGATGGGGTACGAATGAATGCGCTCGCACTTCACGGTCATCTACGACGCGTGCGTGCTCTACCCGGCACCGCTACGCGACTTCCTCATGCGCTTGGCGTTGACGGATCTCTACCGGGCGCGCTGGACGGAGATGATCCATGACGAGTGGACGCGCAACGTTATTAGGCAGCGTCCGGACCTGAAGCCAGAGGATTTGAACCGCACCCGTGTGCTGATGAACGCCCATGTGCGGGACAGCCTTATCACCGGCTTTGAGCACCTGATCGCGTCTATCGCGTTGCCGGACGCCAATGACCGCCATGTGGTTGCTGCCGCGATTCATGGCGGCGCTAACCTGATCGTGACCTTCAACTTGAAGGACTTCCCGCCGGATCGTCTCAACCCCTACAACCTGGCGGCCCAGCATCCAGATGACTTCATCTTTGATCTTCTCGATCTGCATCCGGCCAGAGTCTGCGAGGCGGCGTCCAACCACCGGCGATCACTCAAGAATCCGCCAAAGACAGTGGACGAGTATCTGGATACTTTGCTGAAACAAGGGCTGACGCAGACCGTCGGAGTGCTGCGGGAGTGGAAGCGCGCGATCTGACGAACGCGGGTTCAAGACCGCAAATGGAAATCAAACTGGCCAGATTATCGACGGTCACCTTGCCAGCAATCACTGTCATCGTCTGCCGCACCGTTGCACTCGCCGTTAGGCGACAACCGACTCCAGCAACTCGGTCAATCGCTCCAGCAGTTGACGCTGTTGGGCCTGCGCGAGCTGAGCGATCCGTTGGTAAAGTTCGTCGAGGCTCAGACGATCGAGGTGTGCCACAAGGCGCCCGGCGATCGGCGCCAGACGCTCTTGCTCGTCTTGGGTCAACTCGCATGGTGGCGTCCTGACCTCGCGCAGCAATCGCTCGGTGTCGTGATGCGCAAGGTTCTCAATCTCCATCAGCGTCGGGAACCGTTGCTGCCAGGTCGTGACCGCAGCGTGCCTCGCCTGTTCTTCCATCAAGATCCGCCGCTGCTGCACCACGGCCAGCAAAGCGCCGGCATGAACCCGATCCTCGTCGCCCAGAAAGCTTGGGGTGGCGATCAGCTCCTGCTCCAGTGCAATGCATCGAGCCAGGTCAAAGGACTCAATCGCGCTTGCCAAGGCGAGTCGCGGCTGCACCCATGCCGCGGAGCGCCGCCGGGCGGCATCGATCCGCTCCTGCGCCACCGCTCGGTAGATCGCCACCAGGTCCGGCCAGGCCGGATCCAGCTCCTTCGCATCGAGATCGGCGCAAAGCGCTGCCGCCTGATGCTCGACTTGCAGATTGAGCAATTCCTCCAATCGCTCCGGGCTCGTATCCCCGGCCGGCCATGCCGCTATATCCGCCAAGAGGTACTCGATCTGCGCGACCATCTCACTGATCGATACCTCGTCCGGTGTTTCGGCGAAAACCTCCCGTAGCCGATTGGCCTTTACCCGGGCCTCGCGCAGCGCCCCTTCACTGTCCGGCGGCGTCATCTGCAACACGCCAAGCGCCTCTGATCGCCGCTTGAGGGCCTCCCGAAACTTCTCTTGTCGGGCCTGGATCGCCCTGACCCGCGGTGCAATCTCGGCCTCTGACAGGATCGCACCGGCCGCCTGAACCGCCTTGATCAGACCATCGCCTTGCGTCATTTCGTCGCGCAGGGTTCGGACCGGTGTCGATTCGGTCGGCGCCGGCTGGCGCGGGTAGTCGTCGCTTTGCGCGAGGGTCAGGCTGATCCGCTGCCGCTCATCGACCTGATGAATCGCGCGCCGCGCCTGTGTCTCGAGCGCCATCGCCGGGGCGGGAAATCCCAGCTCCCGCAAAGCCTTCACGGTCCGCTCGGCCCTATTACGGAACGCAGTGACTTGGGTCGCATTGTTGCAGCTCTGCCGAGGTATCCAGTCGCCGATATCTCGGAGGATCAGCTCCAGCGCGGGCTTCAACAGGGTGCTGCATTCGCGGACGTAACGCTTCGGCCATTCAGGCCGATCGGTCATCGCCTCGCGCTGCGTAAGCACTTCATGCCCGAGCTTGATCGCGTGCTCCACGCTGCCTTTCTGTTCAGCCTGTTCGATACCCCGTTCCCACTCCTTGAGCCGCATCTGCAATTCCAGCAGGTGCGTTCGTGCCAAGTTCGCTCGATCACTTAGATTGGCGTACCGGCCATCAAGGACCTCCGGCATCGGATCGTCCGCGCACATCCTCCTGGCTTCATCGGCGAGGGCAATCTGCTTTTCGTAATTCTGCTCTGCCTCCCATTGTTCCAAGAACATGCGCCAGCGCCCCTCACTATCTTCCGACAGGAAAATAATGCGACTCCGCGCCAGTAGGGCTTCGTCCAGGTGATGGCGGTGCTGGCCTGGAAAGGCCCGGCTCACCCAATCGGCAGACGGGACCCTCTCGGCGTCCCGAGTGATCCTGCGCGGCGGATGCTCCAACGCAAGCACGAGTCCAAGCAACACACCGGCAGAGGACGCATTGAGCCCATAGGGCGGGGCGAGCAGCGCTCGATAAGACGCAAGCAGGGTCCGTTGTGGGTCGTCCTGGTGGGCCTGCAGCAACCATCGGTAGAGGTTCAGAACCCTCGGCTCGCTGGGTTCCACCAACGTGCCGGTACGAAGCAAGACCTGCCATCCCTTCACCAGTAACTCATCGACCCGATTTTGCAAGCGCTTTGGCTGCGTAGTGACCCAATTACCACTGAACTGCCGCCCAATCAATGCCCTGATCAATTGTGCAGCATCGGCGGCCCCGCCGCCGGCACTGCTGCCGAATCCGTCCAACGGGAAGAGCACGGTATCAGGATAGACCTGCTCGAAGATGGCTTGACCGACGGCAGCGCGATGGCCAGGGGGTGCCATATCAAAACCGGCTACCCAATAGCGCCGCTCCCTGATGCCGTCCTCGGATCCCTCTTTCAGCGCGACTAGGCTGCGCTCACGCTCGTCCGGAATGAATCGCCGAAAGCGCTCCCGGTCGCCATCCGCTATCTGCTCGTCGAACAGACGCATACGACCGATGTGCTCGGCCAGTCGACCACCGTCCGCAATGCCGATAACCCAAATCGGTGCCTTTGGTTGCTGCACCCGCTGCAATTCGCTCTCAAGGCATGTTTGTATGCGCGATTCGATCGCCGACAGGTCGTCATCCGGATGCAGATAGAGATAGATCACCTGCCCCTTGGGCTGGTTCCAAAGGCAGGCATCTTCCCACTGCTGAAACGCCATCCGAATCGCCGCATCACAGGTGTGGGCATGGGCCAGTTGCGGGGCAAAGAACCACTCCGGGGTACCGATATGACGGCTCGCTGCAAAGTCCGTCGTGATAGGTCCAAGATTCATATCGGCGGCGCCGCGGCGGACGAACAGGTCACGAATCCCGTCGGCTGTGAATCCGGTCTGCTGTTGGCGTAGCCATTGCTGGAAGACGGCACGGGTGGTGGCGTCCGCAATCAGCTCGTATTGACCCAGGTCCCCGTTCCACTCGACCGCGCCCAACTCTCGGGACAAGGCATCGAGTGCGAAGCGCAGGGCGTCGCCGTCCAACGCCGTCGCCTCGCATAGCAAGTCGTCCGCCGCTGCTCGCGCCTGCTTACCGATCCGGATCTTCGCCAGCACAGCGATACCCGCCAAGGCCAGTTCCTGCGGCTGACCCAGGTGACCTTGCAAACGCTGCAGCAACATCTGCAAGGTCTCGGCAATACTACCCCCGGTCTCGCGCTCGGCGGCGATCAGCTCCGGCAGCATTTCCGCCCGTGTTCGCAGGACCAGCTCGGCCGCACTGACACGGCGCAACCGCCCGTCTGGACTCGCGTCTTCCGTGCCAATCCGGGCGACCAGATCTTTGATGAAAGTGAGAGCGGAGCGCGACTGCAGGACATCGCGTTGCCGAGTCAAGAACCAAACCGCCAGCGGGTGCAGCGGCCAACAGCCCCGCGCGACGACACGCCCAAATTGATCCGAGTCACTCCAGACCGGAAAGCGACCAAAAGCGGGCAAGCTCACGGACATCCGTTGCCAGCTCAGTCGGCTCAAATCATCGGCGCCCGTCTGGTTCCAGAGAGCGTCCAGGGCCGTCTCGTCTTTGCCGAGCAACCGGGCAAAGATAGTCTCCAGGTTGGTGGAGAGATACCATTTATCCGCCGTATCATAGCGCGTGACATAGCGCTGCAAGTGGAGCAGATCCGCCCCGCCGAAGCGCTTGAGATAGGCCTTCAGCTCGTACTGGATCAGCCCGACGAAACGCGCCCTCCCGCTATTGTCCTGAACCCCTTGATAGATATCCTGAAGGGCATAGTCCCCCGCGAGCCGCGGCTTTTCCGCCGCATACTCAAGATAGCGTCCAAGCTCGTCGAACAGGATGAGAACGAAGGAAAAGGGTCCGTTAGGCGCGCAGTAGACGCTACACAGCGTCTCGATCAGCGCCTGGGCGGATTCCTGCCCCTCGACCGGGATCGGGCCGCCGTTGGCCTCGGTGTAGAGCGCATTGACCTCGCCGTAGACGGCCTCGTCGTTCTCCGCCAGTCGCTCGGCGATTTGCTCGGCGTCCAATCCGGTCAGGCGTGCCGCAAAGCCCTCGGCACGGACGGTGAAATTGCGCTTGACGAAGGCTTGCGCCGTCTGGAAGCGTGGCGACAGCGCGCGGATTGCATCGGCATCGACTCCGTGCAGACGCAACTGGGTGAAGACTGCGCGACTCAAGGCGTTGCCGAGGTGAAAACCATTGCTGCCGTCAAGCGGTAAGACTAGTACGGGCTTTTCCAATATGGAGAGGTGCTCGCGAACGGCAGCGCCGACCTCATCATCGGCGCGCTCGATCTGTGCGAGGATCGCGGCGGATGCCGTATCGGCTGGATTGCTCAAGAGTTGCGCGCAAGTCAGCGCCAGATGCGACTTGCCCGAGCCGTAGCCCGCCACCGCCAGCCAAAAGGCATTAGCATCGCGGCCCTCCAGTCCGGTCCGCATCGAGCCGAGCAGGTCCCTGACAAAACTCGCCGTATCCTTGAGGCGATAACTGCCGTCGATCCCGTCCTGCTGCGCCGCGGCGCCACCGTGGTAACGGGGTCCGTGAAAGACGAATGCCGCCGCCGCCTCCAGCGCCCGCTCGGGGCGTCGCTCCACCCAACCGAGCTGAACCGCGCCATCGAAGAAGCGCTCATCCTCAAATCGGATAACCTGCCCAATCTCCATCGCCTACCTCCCAGTGCTGAAGTCCTAAATCAAGCCATCGTAAATCCCAGTGATCACTTGCTGCGGGTCGCGCAGACGCAGTACGAGTGCGCGGCCGGTTTGCCGGTCGATCTGGATCAGGCCATGGTCAGCCATCCAATCGAGCCAACGGCTTGCCGTCGCGCGGTTCCAACCCAAGACGGCGAGAGTCCGCGACTCCGCAAAGAAGTCGTCCGCCGCCAGTTGCGCGTCGTCCGGGAATAGATCATCCCAAACGATGTAGAAGTAGGCGGCATAGAACGGAAAATAGGCGCGCTCCGGGGGTGCGGGGCGGCGCAGATAGGTCACAGCGCCAGATTCGCCTTCGTCCAAGGCCAGCGCACCGATGGGTCCAAAGCAACCCGGCTCCAAATAGCACCGCGGCACCAACCCAGACAGACCGCGAAGATAGCCCTTGGCACCGTGCCGTTCGGTCAGGCAATCGCGATAGGCGTCCCGCGTGAAGCAATTGCCCAAGCGCAGGCCGCCTTCCGCAAACAATGCAAACCAGGCATCGGCGATGCCGGCCGCCGGGATGCTGAGTCCGTGGCGCCGGCACAGCATCAGGTGCAGGAGCCAGAGGGTCACTGGCTGGCTGAGGTAGGGGTCACCGGCCGCGACCACCTGACCCAGTTCAGTCAGGGCAAGCTGCCAGCGACCCGCGGACCGCACGGCGCGCACTAGCCCCATGCCGCGGGCATAGTGGATCATCGGCTCCACCTTGCCGGTGCTAGCACCGGTCGGAATCCCCGTCTGCGTACCGATCTGCACCTTGTCCCCACTGCCGCCCGCAGCCGCGAAGGGCAGCAATTGACTGAGCAGTCGGCGCTCCGACAGGAAGTCTTGCGGAAAGTTCAGGGGTAATGGTTGCATATCACCATCCGGAGAGACGGAGTCGCTGACGATTCAAGACCCATCGGCTCGCACCCCCTTCCCCGCCAGGCGGATCGCCTCGGCCTCCATCGCCGGTGAGAAGCGAAAGCCTACGGCCTTCAGGGACGCAAGCTCGTCTGCCAGCGAGTGGATTATGCCCTGCTGCTGTGCGCGAATGAGTACACCGAGCAGGCCGGTCAGGCGCAATTGCAGGTTGGTAGCCAGCCGCCTGGCTTTACGATCATCCAGGATCAGTATGGAACCAGGCATTTCAAACGCCAGGGCCAGCAGGCTCGCCTCCCCGTGATCGACCAGATTATTCATGATGGCTCCCCGCGTTCGATCCTCAACCAGATGCACGCGCAACCACGGCGGCACCTGCACGCCAAACTCGGCGGCCACCTCCTCGGTGCAATGAACGACGCCATAAAGGGCCTCAAGCACATAGAGCCGCCCGATGTTATCCAACGCTATCAGAGGGCTGGTATTGGTCAGGATATCAGGCATTGGCGAGGTCCCGCGCGAGGTCCTCCGGCGAGTGATTGAATGCCGAGATCCCGCAGCCGCCAAGCGACTCCATGAAGGTCCGCTTTGATAGGCCCGCCATTTCGGCACCTTGACCAAGCGAGAGCCGACCTTGATCGTAAAGGGTCGCGGCCAACAACAAGCGCAACTCGCGCGCATCGAGGTCGACGAAATCGGGGACAGCGATTTGGAGTTGCGTGGACATGGTTCAAACCTGGTTTGTTAGTCTATCGAGGCGCGGACGGACATCGCAAAACGTCGTCCTCGTCAAACGCTTAGGCTTCTGTATGATCCATCGTCGTATGTGGCACCCTCAGCCCACGTTTATCTAGCGCCGTAACCGACACCAGCACCGCCTGCTCCTTCAGCGCCCCGCTGGAGGTGAGTACCGACCCCAGGGAGTAGCACTGGCCCTTCTCCAGCCGCGACAGCCGCTCGGCCCAGTCGGACCTCGACACCCCCGTCGCTTCGGCAAGCAATTGCGCAAAAAAGCCGACCTCCGTCGTCGCCGGCTTGAAAAACAGCTTGTGGCCGGCCAGGAAAAGACGCCCCCGCTGATCCTGAGTGAAGTTGCTGGCGGTTTGGGTCGCGAGCATCATGGCCAGACCGAATTTGCGCCCCTCGCGCAGCATTTTGTCGATGGGCGAGTCGCTCCTGTGATTCAGGTTCTGGATCTCGTCTAGGACGATCGGGAGCGGGCAGTATTTGCTGCCCGTATTGCAGGCGTAATCGTACAGGTCCCAAAGTACAAACTCGGTGACCATCTTCTGGATCTCACGGGATCTGCCCTTGAGCTGGAGGATCTGGACCCAGTGCGCGGACGCGCCAAGTACCGCCTCCCAGTTCGGACTCTCACCCTCGCGAAACGGCTCGGCGCGGATCAGGGGCTCCAACTTGCCCGCCAGCGATTCTCCATATTGGCTGCCGTCGCGCAAGCGTAGCGGGAGATCGCGCAACCTGAACAGAGGGTCTTCATCGAGCCCGCTCTCGATAGCACGGATCAGCGCCGCGCTCTGCTGGTCCCCCATCGTGAAGATGGACGCAAAGATGCTCTGGACGCGGGTTGCAACCTCATAGGCCTGTTCCTCTCTGGGCGGCAGCGACGGGTCGATCACCTGCCGCTGGCGCCGGAATGGTGCCAGCGGCAGACCATCCGTCATGACGTAATGGCTTTTTGGGGCGGCAATCTGCGCGAAGTACGGTTCCACCTGGCCCGGCAGGAAACCGTCCGTATAGTCGATGATCAGCGAACGCAGATGCTGATGCGCCATCTCCGCCAACAGACATTGGATCGCATAGGTCTTGCCGGAGCCCGGGTAGCCGAAGATCAAGATATGCCGGTTGGAAAGCTCCTGGTGGCCGAAGTGCCAGTAAACCGGCTCAGGGCCGCCGCCGCGGGTCCCGATCAGGATCTTCTCGGGCACCTGGGGCCATTGCGCGTCCGGGACCTTCGGGATCTCGACCGGAAGCGTGATGATCAATTCTGGCGTCGGCGCCGGACTGGGTAACACCGTGTCGGCGACGCTGGGACTCGGATCGACGACCGGTGGACCCACCGACTCAACTGCCGCCGGGACCTGAGGTGAGGGCGGTGTGGGCACTGGCTCCGAGGCGATCGGCTGGGCCGTCAAGCTATCAGAAGTCTGGGCGCCCGCCGCACCCGCGGCCGATCCGCCTCCGAGCGGTCCTTCCCCGCCTGGCGCAGCGCCGCTCGGCGGTGCCCCATGTGCAGCGACCTCCGCCCCGCGCCCGTTCGGCCGCAGCCGAATGGCCGCGGCGCCGAGCGTCAGCAGCGGTGCCGGCCTGGTCTCGGCAAACAGGGCGGCCAGCCCCTCATAGCCCAAGGCGACATGTAAGACCGCAAAGTCCGGCGGCACCGTGAAGGGTGCCTGCACGCTCCCGGGGGGCAGCGGGTAGGGCGTCACGCTGGGTGCGTTACCCGCCTCGTCGCTCCAGAAGGTGAAGACTGCCGCCTGCCACTGGACCTCGAAGTCGCCCTCGGCCAGCCCTTCCAACGCCCGATCCAGATCACGCCAACGCTGCTCCGGTAGCGTGACGACGGCGCGCGACGTCAGTGCCCGGTGCAATTGCGCCCACCAGTAGCGACGGTCGAATCCCGGGCGACGCAGGTCCCCGCGGCTGGGGGCGAGCAACTGCGTCAGATGGCCGAGACCATCCTGCACCTGCTCCAGCGCATGGCTCAGGCGCTCTGCATTCTTAAGCCCAAGTTTGCACTCCACCACCACCGCCCGGACCAGCGGGCAATCGCCCTCGCGCAGTTCCAGCGAAAGTTGAAGCAGGTCCGGCCGTAACTCGGTCACCGCCCCCTTAAACCAGTGCTGCAACGAATCCACCGGCAGCAACTGGCACATTGCCAACGTGGACTCGGTCCGGGGCTCGGCGAGGGCGCGCCGGATCGCCGCGAAGCCGATGACTTCGCGCACCTTCTCGCCATCCCCGACCACCGCCCGCAGCGACGCGAGCCCGATGACCTCCTCCGCCTCATTCACCACCCGCACCGCCATGGCCTCGAAGCCCGCGGACGCGGCGTGGGGCAGGATCTCGGTCAGCCTGTCCACCACCAGACTGCTCAATGACGCGAGTGTATCTTGCTCGGTGGAGATGGAGAGGTTCAGTTCCCCATAGGCCCCCAGGCCAGAGGCGAAGCCGACGATTTTGCGCTCGGGCGAGGCATCGGCACTGCTGATCAGGCGCTTATCAACAAAGGGATCAATACAGGCGACCCATTGGGCCTTGCGGTGCAAGCCGGCCACGATCTCGGCCCAGGGGCCATAGTCGATCTGCCCGAAGATGACGTGATCGCTGTTTGCCGAACCGGGATTACAGAGCCGCGCCGAAAGGTCCGCGTGGCGGGTCTGGATGCGCAGGCGCCGGCTACTGAGCAGGCTTTGCCGACGCTGTGGATCCCCAGCGCGCGTGGGTCGCGGATAATCGCTGATCGGGAACTGACCGGCGCACCAATCGTTGAAATGGTATTGGAAGGGGTCCGCCGGGTCCGCATCGCCTTGCAGGTCGCCTTGCAGAAAATGGAAGAGAAAGGCCAGGTCGTAGCACCGTGCCTCGCGCTTGAGCAGGTCCGCCACCTTGGCCTTGGGCGCAAAGCGATGGCCGACGCAGAGGACTAGGGGACGCCCCTCCTCGCGATGCTTCTCCATGACCTCGTTGCGCCAGAGCGCCAGACGGTGCTCCATCGCCAGCGGTGAGGCGGCGGTGGAATAGACGGTGACGGTGCAATGGAAGGCCGGCCAGTCGTGCCGGCTCTCCGCGAGATAGTCCTTGAGGAAGGCGTCGACCCCAGCGAGGATGGTCGCCAGTTCCTTCACATTCACCGCCAGAATGCGCAGCCCGTCCTCGGCGAACGGATAGAGCAGCAGATACTCGTCCAATACCCGCACCACCAACTCGCGCTCCTCATGCCGCGGGTCGCTCACGGTCAGGATCTCGGAGACCCGTCCCTCGTCGGCGCCCTCGTCATCGCGCAACAGGGTCTGGACCGCGAGGCTCTTACCCGTATCCGGCGCCGACCCCAGATAGTGCAGCAGCCCGAATGACTTGATCTCCGCCGAGAGGTGCCGGTGCCGATCCACCAGCCCGGCCAGCGGGCGCTGTATCTCGGCCAGGGCGAACAGGCGCCGGAAGAGTGACTTGCCGTCCCGTCCCCTGGACAGTTCCGCAACGGCCTCCGGAAAGCCGTTCTGGAGATACCAGACCTGCGCCTGAGTCAATTCCAGCAAGGCGGGGCTGAGCCCCCAGGCCAGGGCAACCCGCAGCGTATGGTCATTGGCATCGGCGGTCTCATCCACCACCAGAAAGGCCTTGTAGAAACGGCGCAACAATTCAGTGCTGCCCAGCCGCTTCGGGTCCAACACGGCCACAGCCAGGCGCTCATAGGCATCAAGGACCGTCACCCAGTGCTGCGTCTGCGCCTGGTAATAGCCGGAGGCGACCGCGCAGGAGAGCCAGTTCCGATAGGCCACGATCAACTGCTCGGTAAGCGCGCTAAGCCCCGGATCAAGTTGATCCGGCGGCAGCCCGGCCATAAGGTCCAAGGGCGCAAGGCCGGTCAGGGCCTGGCCGAGCAGTCGATGAGCCTCGTCCGCATCAGCCGCAAAATAAAGCGCCGTCATCAACTCCGTTGGAATGCGCCAGGCCGGCAGCACCCGCGCCGGGTGCGCGGCTTGATTCCACTGCTCCAGCACCTCCTGGGCGCAGCGGTAACGCACCCGCTCCTGCTGGGTCGGACCGAAAATCCATTTGAAGACCGCCTGTTGATCGAGGTACCCGTCCTGGCTGATCACCAGCACCCGGAACTGGATCGCGGGCCGCGCGCGCCCAACGCTGAGTTTGATGGTATCGAGCCCCAGTTCCAGCGTCAGCGGGATCTTCAGGTCCCATTGGGCGTTCGGCAGCCGGGCCTGATCGGAGTCGCGCGGGAGCCGCCAGTCGATCGCCTCGAAAACCGACTCGAGCCCGCCGAGACAGCCGCGCATCAGGTCCCGGGCCTGGTCACCCGCGCCGTCGTCCCCGTCCGCGTGCAGGTCGTGAGCGAAGCTGATCAGTTCGATCCGGACGTCCTTCAGCACCTCGGCCAGGTCACGCCCGTGGGCGGCCTTGGCGAGCCGCTCCAGCGTCAGCCACACGGCCTGGAGGAGCACCTCGAAGCTGTTGCCGCTGAGCGCTTTGACCTTTTCCGGTTTATCTTTCTCGTCGCCGTTGGGCTCTTTGGTCCTCTGTTTTAGGACCTGCAGCAGCGGCAAGGCATCGGTCTGCAGCAGGCGCTCCCGGGCGTTCCCATCCGCCTCGTAGATGAAGGCGCGCAGGGTCTCACGGTATTCATCGGCGTCCGCATAGCCCGCCGCGCCGTCCAGGGTCGTCGGCACCTCGAAGTCCGCACTATCGAGCCAGGCCGCGATCTTCTTCCAGTCCTTCTTCTGCCCGGCGAGCGTCTTGTAGCGCCGATGCGAAATGAAGGCATCGGCCCCCTTGAGGGCCGCCGCACCCTTCTGCCTCTTGAGGGCCGAGCCACCACCCGCCGCGAGCAGCGGCGGGATCTCCCAGAAGGGCAGCCCGGAACAGACCCCCTCCAGCACATCTTGCAGACTATTGAGTGTCTTGCCGGCGATGACCTGACGCTCCAGGAAGTCGGCGAGCCGCCCCAGCCGCAAAGGCCGCACCTGGAACAACTGCTGCAACACCAGGTCCAGGGTCTCGGACCCGGCCCCGTCGAGTGCCAGGCGGTCGCGCAGTCGCTCCGCCCAAGACTCGAAGCCTCGCCCCATGGATTGCCACAGGCGCCCCTCATCGACACAATGAAAGTCCGCCAAGCCGCCCTGATCAGTGGCATGGTCCAGCCCGACCAGCACCACCACCAGCCCGTCGCTGCCCGGTGCGCGGGTACGATTACGGTACCAGGTGAGCCGATCCTCCTCATCGATCCATCGCCGTTCGACGTTCGGACCCAAGGCGCCCAGGGCGCCCATCTGCTGATCGAGATCATCGGACGTCGAGGTCTTGCACCAATCCTCCCATAACCGCGTCGCCACGCGGAAATGGCACTCGACCTGGTGCCCTTTCAGCCAGTGCAGCCGGTGCGCGTCGAGCCCGGCGAAAAGGGCGAAGGTCGCCGCCGGGTCCAGGCTCTGACAGATGAAGCGCGCCTCGCGCGGGCCGTCCGCGTCTGTGAGCGCGCGGTCCCATTCCTGCTTGATGTGGGCCAGCAGTTCCTCGACGAAAAGATTCATGGCGCGCCCCTCCCCGCCCCTGGGTTATGCACCATAGATACCGCATCGGACAGTTCCACCAGGAACCCTCCCTGCTGCAGCGCCTCCTCCAGCCAACCGGTATCAGTCGCGACGGCATAGTCCGCGGGGCCGGACTCGCCCCCCATCCAGTGCAGGGCGGTCGCCAATTGCTGGCTGCCCAGGGCGATGCCGTAATGGGCGAAAACGCGTTTGTAAAAGACGTTGAGACGTACCCGGTCCCCAGGAGGAATCAGTGCCGCGACCAGGAAACGCAGGACTGCGGGCTGCAGCACAAAACGCTGACCAACGCTCGTACGCGGTATCACGAGTCCAAGCTGCTTGGCGATTCTTGGAAAAATCTTAAATCCATGCTTACGAGCTTCTTCAAATTTATTCTCAACAGATCCTTCTTGCCTCGCCTTTCGAAGAACCCGATAGAGTAACTCCTGAATCCCATCAAAAGAGGATTGCGCGAGCATCCTCAGCGGCCTTCCTCTCTTTGCCTCGGGGTCAACGACAATCCAGGCATAGTTGCCGACAAAACCGTCGGTCTTATCGTGTCTCTCATCGAAGCGACACGCTTGAAAGCACAGGCTGCGCAATACTTGCATACAACAGAGTAGCTGCAGCAAATCGAGTTTTTCAAGCGGCCCTAGCGTCGAAGCGCAGATATTATCCATTTCATAGGCAAATAATAGTGCTTCAGTCCTACTCACGATCGGTACCCAACCGAGCATAGCATGTCTTGGACTATTAGAAATTCGGAAGCGGTCTAGGGCACTTTCGATGAAGCCGACTAATCCGGTAAAACCGATATTGGTGCTCGTCAGTATGCTCTGAAGCCCAAGCTCAAGCCGCTGCTGAATGTGGCCTATTTCGTACTGGAGTACATGCGAATAGGCCACCGGGTCGAAAGCAGCCCTAAGCTCAGCCGAATCTGGAAACGCAAACAGATTTGCGAGTTGCAGGAATAGCAATTCACCGCCGCGGGCCATAAAAATATGCCGATCCCTGGCAAATAGCTCCTTGACATCTTCCCAATCATTAAGGTCCTGCCTTCTTTTCGCGCCCGAATGCAACCACGCGAGCTCCCGCGCAAGTAAAACAGTCGAAGCAGGAAGAAACGTATTCGTCACCCAGGTTCTATTCCTGACAACTCCAATAAAACCGGCGAACAGACTTTGCAGCAAGCGAACCACCTCGCCCTTGTCCGCGTCGCTCGCATCGATCCTTGACTTGATCTCCGTGACTGCCTCACTGTAAGCCTTCCGATGCACCGCATGGCGTGTGTCCAGCCTTGATGACGGAAAGAAAGCAAAGAGCTTCAGCGCCACACGATCTTCGGGCCAGTAACGCGCGGCGCCATCCGCGCAATTCACGGAAAGACTAAAAGTGCCACCGCCGCCTTCTTCCTTTGGTGAGGCAAATACCAACAGAAGCTCCGCCAGATATTCCACCGGCGTTTGATCTTGGTAAAACCTTCGGCCATAGAGGCGAATGGCCGGTCTATTCTGGTCGGCCTTGAACTCGCTGTCTCTCGCAGGCGGAAATGGTTCAAATAGCTCCGTCATTGTAGGTACTCCAATACCCCATGCGTCTCATCGAATTGAAAGCGGTACGGGGTGATCTCGCCCTCGATACCGGCACGCAGGAGCTCAATCTCGTCCTGATCGTGGCGATCTTTGGCCGTGGCGCGCAACAACTCGGCCCGGAACCACTCCAATTGGCCCGCGTGGATCGGCGACAGCTCATTGCCGATCTCGCCGGCCTCACGGCCGCGGATGTAATCGAGCAGGGGGAGGCTGAGTGGGAGATCAAGCGCGGTCGGGCCGCCGTCGAAGCGCAACACCGGCACGCGGCGCCGTGGGCAATACGTGATCTCGAAGTCACGAAAGTCGAGACGCGCAATCACCAATTGCGTCGGTTGGACCACGGCCTGATCGGGTCGACGCAGCGTTAGGTACAGGTGGTCCCGCAGCGCCCCGAACTGCCCGGCACTGAAGCCGGAGTAGAACTCCAGCAGGACCTGGAGGCAGGTGGTCCGCAGGCGGTTCACGTCAGACTTGCTGAGCTTCAGTCTTCCCGCTTGCTGCCAGGCATCAAAATCACGCAGGCTCGGCGACTGAAGGAAGGCATCCAGAAAGGTCTCGGAGTCCCGCTCGCGCTGCGGGTACGCGTCCCCAAACACGTAGCCCAAGCGGCGCAACGCAAAGCGCCGCCGCACCCCGGCAGGTTCCCTAGCACGCTCCCGCCAGTGCGCTGCGAGTCCGAGCACCGGCATCGGCAGCCTGGACCAGCCGAAACCCTCATCTGCGATTAACTGGCGCTCGAAATCTACGGCGACCGGCCCCCCATAGGTGCCGCGCCGCGTCAGGGCAATCGCCCGCAGCGCTGTAGCATCCGGATGGGGGGCGCCTGCGCGATAGCCGAAAAACCCCTCGCTGAAGACCATCTGGGCAAAGAGTTGAAGACCGCGGTCGATTCCAGCGGCCGTCGATGACTGCACCGCATCATGGGCATCCGCACAGCCGACCCCGCCCGTGAGGCCGAAGGCGAGTTGCGCCACCATCTGACGCATCGTCAACCGCTGCTCATAGGCAGTGAGCCGCTGCCAGACCCAACGCACCCGTCGCTCCGGGATAGACCCGGCCGATTGGATGGCCCGGCGATTGAGCATGAGCGGACAGGCGGACTCGATCGCACAGCCAGCGCACTCTGACCAGGCAGGATGATCGACCAGGCGGGTCAGTATTTCGGCCCCCAGAGCGACATTGTCGAGCCGTGTCATATTGATGATGACGGGATTTTTCGGGAGACTGCTACACCGATGCTCATCCAATAAGCCGGCCTGGTAGGTTCGGTCCAAAAGGCCGAGTAGGTCGCTTTCGATGTCGCTGAGCTCCAGCGTCTTGGCATAGTCAGTCAAGCTAGTCAGTAAGGGGCCAGTGTTGCTGACAATGAGCCAGCTTCCGGGCTCTGAACATGCCTGACGCAGGTAGTCGAGGCGCAGCTCACTAGCGAGCTCGCTCATGTCCTTGACGATGGTCAACGTACCGGCAGGACCAGCGGCTTCCTCACGCTCCAGCCAAGGCGCGGTGAGAGGGGCCTTGGGATCGAGACCACGAAAGCGCTTCAATACGTCCAGCGCCACGCTCGACTTGCCGTCACCGGCATGCCCGGTCAGAATCACGACCCGCTCGATCCCGTCGGTCAATGCTTTGAACAGGTCTTCGACCAGTGGGAAGGGCTGATAGACCGCACCGTAATAGAGGCTCAGCGCCTGAGATTCGGCGAGCGAATTGGATCCGCTCGATTCCACATTGTGTAGCGAGCCAAGGTAGGCGATAAAGCCGTTTTCCTGCATATGGGCACTCCCCGCGGCAACAGAATCGCGGACGTAAGAGATTGTGTACTCTCGGCCTAGCTCAAGGCGCCTATCGAAGGCACTGGCAGGGTCGAAATTCGATGGCGAGTCAATACCCACCGCTGCCAGTAGCTCCGCGTATTCGTCCGGCGGAAAATACTTTTCAACAAGCCCCGTTGCGATCGATCGTATGGTATGCGGATTGGCGCAAAGCTCAGAGAAAACATCGGGAGTGAATCCACCATGTATGTTGCGCGCCAAGACCTCGCTCTTGAATAAATGGCCCACACTGGTCCGCTGCAACGAGTCGCCGGCCTCGATCACCCAGATCCCGTCGTTTTCGAGTTTACCGAATGGATAATGGGTATTAGCAGAGGCCGGCGCCTTTTCTTTGAAGCGATCGAGGAGTCGCCTTAGCTCCAGGTCGATTTCAGCGAACGGAAGCATCCCTTGAGTGCCTGACCGAGCGCGAACTAGAGAAGTCGCGGCTTATGCAGGGCGGGGCCGTCCGCGTCGACATGAACGCGAACGCCGAGAAATCGATCCTCAAGAATGTTCATGCCACTATTTCATACAGATCAAGCACGCATCTTCAGCCTCGATCGCCTCATTTGAGCCGAACCTATCGATTAGCTTCTTTGAGACCCCGCATTTCGACGTAATCTCGGGCTTCCCCTGAGCCTTTGCAACAACCTCATCGAGACGTCCGGCCTGATTCCAAGTGTAGAGCAACCCGGTACGCTCGTCCGGCCGCTCATAGGTCTTCGCCTTCTCAAAAAGTTCCTCATGCTTTTCCTTGAGGCCTGCCCATTCTTTCTGGCTCTGAAAAAAGCAAAAATAGCATCCAGAACGGCTTCTCCATGAATAATACGTCGGCATCCCCAACCCCGAAGAATCGAGTATATTCTGCACGTCGTCCCGTGTGATCCCGTCATCGCGGAAGGGCATACAGGTTCGGATGTTCGCTTTCTTCGAGACATAGCCCAAACGCTCAGGTTCGTCCGCGCGGATCGCGATGTAAGACATAGCCTCATCTGGACCAACGAATTCCTCGAATGGAACCAGCTTCAGGTTGACTGTGCACCACCGCTGCCGAGCCGATGGGAGGAAATTATTGTGTAGCTTCAGGTAATAATCAAAGTCCCGACCTGCATTGAGTTTTACGATGGGCTTTCCGAGATAGTCCTGAAGACGATCGATGAACTCCAAGGTCTCAGGCAACTCAGCCCCCGTATCGGAAAAAAAATACTCCATTTCCGGCACCCGGTCCCGCATATAAATCGCCAGAGCCGAGCTATCTTTGCCGCCGGAGAGACCGAGCAGGTGGCGGACCGGCTTCTTGGCCGTCTGGTCAGTTGCAGTCTGGTCACTCATGGTCCTCGTCTCCTCTGGTGTTGGGCCGGCGCAGCCGCTGGAGCAGCGCTGCGATGGCCGTGAGGCTGGTGGTGTCGTCCAGACCCTCGAGGCCGGCGCAAATCTGCTCCAAGGCCTGCTGTGCCTGTTGCCTCTGGTGCCCCGTGGGCCGGATGACGCGAGAGAACTCGCCATGCTCCACGTCCACCAGCTTCAACAGTATGGCGTCTTGGGGGCCGTTCGGATCCGGTAGTGCCTGGCGCAGTTGCTCCAGGTCGCGCAACTGGGTCGCGACCTCCGCCAGGCGCAGCTGCGCGTGCATCCGGGTGGCGTCGCGCCACTTGGCGGGTGGTGCCCCGCCTAGCAGGGTCATCACGGATTCGAGCCAGGCCAGATCGGCAGTCAGTCCAGGGTCGGCCAGGCGCCGGATGAAGACGGCGGCCTGGCTGTGCTCGGGGGCATAGCGATCGAGCCCCCGATATCTGGCGGCGGCGCTGAGCCGCAGCCCCGCCAGGTCGGGTACCGTAGTATCGAGCAGGGCGGCAGCGATGTCCTCCTGCCAATGCGTGAGCAGGGCCGGATAGGCGTCCTTGAGCTCGCGCAGGGTCTTGATCAGTCGCTGGATGAAGGGCTCGACGATGGCCAGGTCGCCGTCGGCGAACGCGGCCGGATCGACACCGCAGGCGCGCGGCAGGGCGTCGAAGAGCAGGGTGCCAGGGCTCTTGGCTTGCCGGAGCGCGCTGCGCACGCCGCTGGCTTCCGGGCTGAGTCCGCCACAATGCAGACTATAGTCGGGCATTGACTTGGTGAAGGCCATTAGCGGGCGCACGATGTCGAGCAGGCTGGCGTCGTGCGGCAGATTGCCGACGACCGAGCCCAGGTAACGGTCGAAGAGTTCGCCGCGCAGGCCAGTCAGTTCAAAGCGTTCGATCGCGAAGAGCGCAGGGCGCCGGCACAGGAGTTCGGCCTGGTCGAGGGTCAGGGTCTCGCAGAAGGCGCCCTCCTGATAGAGAGCGATCTCACGGCGGTGGGCCAGCAGGTAAGCGATGAGCAGGATCGGCAAGACGCCCATCCGCACCCCGAAGGGCGGACCTTGCAGCCGGGCATAGATGACGGGCACCGGGACCTGGCGCTCCCCGGCGCCACCCAGGGTCGCGCCGATCTCGTTCCACAATGGCCGCAGCCGGCAGGGGTCCTCCGCGGGCGGAAAGAAGTCGTAGCGGCCGTTCTGGAAGCGGTGCAACCCGCTCTCTTTGAGCAGTGACAGGTACAGGCTCTTCTCTGCCGGAGCCTTGTCGATGCCGAGCCCGCTCTGGGCGCCGGCACTGAGCATGGCGGCGATCAGGCGCTTGCGCCCAGTGGCGGCGCTGGTGGATGGCTGTTCGCGATTGATCAGCTCGTTGCGGATCAACGGGGTCTCCGGGTAACAGGTCTCCTGGACCCAGGCGGACAACTGTTGTTGCAGGTCGCGGCGGCCCTGGACCCGGCGCCGCTCATCGCCGAAGTTCCAGTGCAGCGACTCGGGCGCCTCGATCAGGCCGCGGATGACTTGGACCGCTGCGGTCTCGGCATTAGCCAGCGCGATCTGGTGCTCGCGCACCACGACCGGGTCCTCGTGCAGGGCGGCGTGCCGATTGGGCAGGTCCTTGAGCGCCATCCAGTCGGTGACGACTTCCCGCAGCCGCTCGGTATAACGGCAGACGGCCACGACGGCCAAGTCCGGGGCCTGGATCAGGTTCGGCCGCTCCTCGGGTTCGGCCAGATAGATCCAGAGGGGCAGTTCGCCACCGGGGGCACGCTTGGGGGGCCAGCGGTCGCGGGCGGTGAAGACAGGCGTGAAGCTGCGCAGGGTGCCGGTCGCGATGGAGGCGCGGCGGGCGACGATCGGCGGCAAGGGCGCGAGGTCGTTCAGCAGGTCGGCCAGGGACAGTTCGGCCAGCCCGGCGGCGGCGGCCTGCCAGGCGCCCTGGAGATCGAAATCGCTGCCCTGCCAGACACGATACTCGTGGGAGTAGTGGCGATGATGGATGATGGACGCGTTCTCGAGCCGGCCGAGCAGTGCCGCGGTGGCCTCGCCGAACAGCAGGTCCAGCAGGGGCCGGGACGCCTTGAGCCCGCGTTGGGCGCCGATTAGGTTGAGCAGGCCGATGGTCTTCAGGAGCCGCAGCGCTGGGTCGTCGGCCGCGCCGTCCGTCACGCCCTCGTAGCGCTCAAGGGCGTGGATAACCTCGACCCAGCGGTGATAGGTCAGGGGGTCTGAGCAGCCGTCGGCCTGGTTGAGCAGGAAATAGTCGTAGAGGTCCCAGGGGCCGATCCACTCGCCCATCGCAAGCTCGGGCAGACGTTGGCGCAGGCCGAGGTGCTCGGCGCTCGCCAGGTAGGAAAACAGGGTGCGCTCGTTCTGCGCAACCTTTTGGCACAGGGTCGGCAGGATCAGGAGGGTGAGCGGATGCAGCGGGTAGCAGCGGTCGAACAAATGCCGTGCCGGGTCGCGTTCCATCCCCAGCGGAAGCGCGCCCTCCCCCGCCAAGCGGGCAGTCACGCGCAGCAACTCCTGCTCGACGTCGGGCGCCAGGGCACCGTCCCGCTCAAAGGCGGCGGCGACCACCCGCAGGGTCTGTTCGGGCGGTTCCAGGAAGGCGATGGTCCCGAAGCGCCCCTGCACCTTTTGCCATTCGTCGCGCAAGCCCTTGCCGAGCCGGTGGCTGTAGTGTTCGAACGCCTGGTGCAGCATGACCACCAGCAGCAGCGGGGCCGGATGGGCGACCGGAGCGGGGTCGCTCACCTGCTCGGCGAGCAGTTGCAGGAGGTGCAGTTCCCGGTGTTCCGGGTGATAGGACTCGTACTCCAGGAACTTGCCCAGTTCGTCGATCTCGATCAGCAGCCCGCCGCCGCCTATGGCGGACCACGCGTCCCGGACCTGGACGATACAGTCGAGTACAGCGTGCATCCCGGCACCGGGCCGGGCGGTCCCGCGGACCCGGTTGACCAAGGTGTCCTTGATGCCGTTGCGCTCGGCCGCGGCGGCCAGGGCCAGCATGAGCTGGCGCACCAGGGAGTCCGGGATGCCGTTAATCGGCACGCGCAGCAGGCCGCGGGGGGCGATCACGGCGTCGCGCACCTGCGCCGCCAGCCCGGGTTTTACGCCCGCCAGGGTGCTGAGGGCCGCCTGGCGCAGCAGACTGTCCGGGGGCGAGAGCAAGGCGCCCAGGAATTGGCCAAAGGCCGATTTGCCCGCGCCATAGGGGCCGATCAGGGCCAGGGCGCGGCTGGCCGGCCCCGGGGCGAGGCCGGCAACGACCTGTTCCAGGGCCGTGATCGCACGGGAGGTTGGAACATAGGAGCGCGCCAGGTCCAACGATTCGCTGTCGCGGGCGAGGTTGATAGAGCGACTGAAGACAGTGCGGATGCGCACTTGCCCGTCCAGTCCCTGGTTGAAGGCCAAGCGTTCACTCGGGCGGCTCATGCGGCGGCCCCCCGGTAGTGTTCGCGCAGGATATCCAGTGCATCGGCCTCGGCAGGGCCGATCCGGTAGAGCTGGTGCAAGCCCGCGGTATCTCGCAACTCGTATTGTTTGGGGTAAAGGTCCATCACATGCTGCAGAGTGGCCATGAGCCCTTCTTCGTTCAGTCGAAAAACGGCCCCGGGCGCGGCCCAATCGTCTCCGCCGTGCAGCAGGACGCGAACCGGGATGGCGGCCTGCTGCTCCAGCGCAAACCGTTGCGCGAGCGCGAAATGCAGGGCCACGGGGGGCAGGGAGGGCCGCATCCGGCGTGGGCTGCGGTAAACGCCACGGCGGCCGGACATATCCTTCTGCTTTGCGGCCGGGGACGCGGCGCGACCGCCAGCGAGGGTTGCAACGATACCCGCTACGCGCCCGTCGTCAGCCTCAGGCTCGATGAGCGCAAGTTGCGACAACGGTGAATCCAAGTGATCCTCGCTTCGGATGATGGTGGCGGTATACATCCGCAGCAAGGTCGAGACATCGGATTTCAGCGTACTTTGGGAACGAACCGCCTGCAGGTCGCGCGCAATGAAGTCGGTGAGGCCCTGCATGACCTGCGGCTCGCGAAACCGTGGCATCGCGAAGCGGTTGAAGAACCAATAGAAACCGGTCGCCTGCTCGGCGTTGGCGGCAATCAGCCAATGGATGATCCACAGCGTTGCTTCGTCCTCGAGATAACAATCACCGCCCGGCCCGAGCAGGACTTCACCCAGGGCCGTCGTTCTTGCCTCGGCGCCGGAGAGATCGGCAACGCCAGTCACCTGAAGCCAATACTGGATGGCATTGACCATGTTCCGTCCGACGCCGAGGTAAACCATGGCGCGCTCCGCATCGGCGAAGATGCCCGGGCGCTCTTGCACCGCATTGAAACCCTTGGTCAGCCAGGCATAGCGTAACGGAAAGGTCTCATGACGCCCAAAGGTGGTCTGTTTTCGATTCAGCTTCACTGCGCTGACAACTCCCGAATCCGCTGCACCGCCGCGACCATCAGGTCCACGGCACTACTCACGTCGTTGAATGAATGCGTGCGGTCGAAGCTGACGCGGACCGCACCGTAGAGGAGGTCGCCCTCAATGCCCATGGCCCGCAGCACCGCGGACGGCTCGACGGTACCGGAGGAACAGGCCGAGCCGGAGGCGATGGCAAGCCCATATGCGAGTTGATTGATCAGCGCATCACTGCCGATGCCGGGGATGGAGAGGTTGACGATATAGGGCGAGACCGTGGCGCCCTCACCGTGGACCTGGATCGGCAGCCGGGACCCGAGCCTGATGAGAAACTGATGCTTCAACTCGGTGACATGGGCCAAGTCGGCGGCGCGCCGCTGCGAACAGAGAGTCAAAGCCGTCGCGCAGCCGACGATCTGATGGGTCGGCAGCGTCCCGGGGCGCAGCCCGAACTCCTGACCGCCGCCATGCATCAGCGGCTGCAACCGCAATCGGCGACGATTGCGCACCACGAGGCAACCGATGCCTTTGGGGCCGTAGAACTTATGCGCCGACAGCGAGAGCAGATCGATCGGCGTGCAACGCAGATCGATCGGGAGCTTGCCGGCCGCCTGGGCGGCATCGACATGCAGCAAGACCCCGCGTTCGGTCGCTAGCGCGGCGACCTCGGCGATGGGTTGCATAACGCCGGTCTCGTTGTTGGTGTGCATCAGGGAGACCAGCAGCGTGTCGGGGCGCAACGCGGCAGCAACGGCCGCAGGCTCGACCCAGCCCTGTCGGTTAGGAGCCAAATAGGTTACCTGGAAGCCCTCACGCTCCAGCGCGGCACAACACGCGAGCACGGCTTTGTGCTCGATCATTGAGGTGATGAGGTGCCGGCCATGCGCCACGTGGGCCAAGGCAACGCCACGCAGGGCGAGGTTGTCGGCCTCGGTGGCACCAGACGTGAAGAGCACCTCATCAGGTTCGCAATGCAGCTCGGCAGCAATCTCCGCCCGCGCCGACTCGACCACCGCGGCGGCGGCTCGCCCCGGCACATGGGCCGCCGACGAGGGATTGGCGAACGTTTCCGGACAACCGAGCTGTCTGACCATGGCGGCCAGCACTTCGGGCGCGACGCGTGTCGTCGCGGCGGTGTCGAAATACAGTGGGTTTTGGGCACCAATGTCAATGGCAACTTACTCCTGGTGCAACATGGGTGCGCGTCGTTCCGTTAGGATTGTGTCGCCCCGACGGACGATGTGCAAGTCTGGAACGTTCCCAGAAGAGTTATCGGACGACGCTGGAGGCTGTTACCCCGACGGTCCCCAGGTAGGTTTGCAGTTCTGCTAGAACTGCGCGGCTCGCTAACCCATGGGCGCGGTAGGCCGCGCGGATGATGGCCCGCTGCGGATCGCCCAGGTAGTCAACGAACGCTACCAGCGTCGCTTGCCGGTCCTCTGCGGACAGATGCTCCAGATACTGAGCACACCATACGTCGTTCCGGTCCCGCGGCGCTTTCGGAGGTCGTGCAGGGGGGCGATCGCTGACCGGTACGGCCGTTTCGGGAATGTCACTGGCGATGGGCGCCACACCGACCCAGTTCTCGGCAATCGCTTTGTAGGCGACCGCAGTCTTGCTCCGGACTGGTCGCCCTTGCACTCTTAACTCCGTCAGCCAACTGTCCGCTGCTGCCAGCGCCGAGAGAATCGATGCAGCACTGTTCTTTCTCATCAGATCTAACGCGCGCGCTTCCGGAACAGCATATTCTGCTAGCCGTAATCGTACTGTCAGATTGTCTTTTTGCGGGCTTTGATCTTCGCCTTCTTGTTGCCGCTGGGTCATAGCGGCTGTTGGACGCGCATCGTCGTTCATGGCGTCAGCCGGCCCGCTCGACATCAGTCGCTCCCCATCCGTCATCGCGTTAGCGTGATCTCTAATGCTCACCTTTTTTACCACTGAGAATCGAATAGCGACGACCTCCCCCTTGTCTCTTCGCTGTACCTCCGCAACGATCTCGATATCAGACGTGTCGTTGATACTTGACACTGCGGGCCTGATTATCTTTTCCGACAGCCTCCGGAAATCCTGATAATATTTATTCTTGTTTAGCCCCATAATCGCCATCAATGACGAGACCGAAATCCATGGTGTGTTCTTATCTTCAAGGTAATATCGCGTATGCTCATACAATGCGAGCGCATGAATCGACCGGAACGCCAATTGTCGCTTGAGCGCGATTTCAGCCACTCTGACGTTGTTTTGAACACGTACCTGGAATTCGGGAGTGAAGCTGTAGTAGACGATATCGTCCGTGCGATTGATTCGCACCCAGGATACGATGGTCATTCCTTCCCACTCTTCTACGCCGCCGTCTTCCCCCAGAACATCCCATTCGACCAGGATCTGCATCATCGCTTTGATGTCAGGTATTATTGTGCGGAGATTGCGAGAGGCGCGACTATCGCCGGTCATAGCCCAGGCCAGAGCATTAAGACTAACCTGATGACGGGTGCGTTGCGGCATATGCGGTAGCGCCATATACAGCAATAGGTTGAGTGCTCGGCGCTGCGATAACTTGATGTTGCCTGACATATGGATGGCGGTCGCGCATTTTCGTACGATCCCGTCGTGGGGTAGAATCTTGGTTTCATCCCTTGCTACGTCATCTTCAAACTCGCTATCCGTGCAAACGGAATCGCAGTCATCATTGGGATCCGACGCCGCTCCCCCTCGGCACTGAACGGTCATGGCCGCGCTTCCTCGACAATTCGCCCCGCAACCGCTGCCCGGACGCGATCGACCGCACCAGTCCCCGGCAGCGGGTTTTCCTGACCGGACGGCTGCGGTCCCTCGCCGACCTGTTTCGGCACCGTCGGAACCCGCAGCGCAGTCAGCTCCGACCGCCTAAACCGGCCCCGCCTCAACGGTAACAACCGCGCCTTGAACCTCGCCGGGGGCGGTGGTGGCTCAGCCGCTACGCCGGTCGCGAGTCCAGTATCCATGCCCTACCCTGTCCGACTCTCGTCCGTAGGCACCATCACCAGACGCGCAGGCGCGACGTTGAAGGCACGTGCCAGG
>Ga0247841_10003867_pt1 | contig 26822 bp, 34 predicted proteins | sample LaCruzMarch2015__2_FD_192410 | JGI IMG/M metagenome (GOLD analysis project Ga0247841, IMG submission 192410) | Freshwater microbial communities from meromictic Lake La Cruz, Castile-La Mancha, Spain - LaCruzMarch2015_18m | ecosystem: Environmental > Aquatic > Freshwater > Lake | place: Spain... | reverse complement strand
CTGAACTTACGGGACTAACCCCAGATACCGGCAGAACCTCATTCGTGGTCGCGTTCCCGGCGCCGCCTGCCATGACGTCAATGTTAGAAAGAGAAAGTCCGGAACGCGCGGCGAGCGCATTCATATCAAGAATAAGCCCGACATTATCTACAGAATCCGGAAGGAACACGGAAAGTTTCTTCAGGCTTGCCGAGTTTATGGCACTGCGTGCGGAAGCAAGTTCGCTCTGTTGTGCCGTGTACTCGCTTGCGGCCGCAAGAGCTTGGTCGTCGCTTGCAATAGCTGCCTTAGTTTCAGCTATTGAACCCGACCATGTCGGATTTATATAGACAAAGAAAATGCCGATGGCAACTATGAGCGCGAAAATTGGGAGTATACGGTTGTTCATGGCGAGAAAGTAACGAGCTTCTGGTCAAGCGCCGCCGAAAGAGCGAAGGACACGGAATTGTCCGTGTTACTGACGACGATGTCGGAAAAGATGGCGTCCTTAATGCGTCCGTTCCTTGCGAATGCGGTTGACGCGGTCGCGAGCGCATTGAAACTCTTCGCGACGCCGGACCCGTCAAATCTGACCACTCCTTTCTCATCTATAGACAGATGCATTGAAGTGAAGCGGACAGTTGATGGCATCAGCATTCCGAGCGCGGAGAAAAATCCGGAAAACGCCGTATGGTTGGCAAGCATAGATTTGCCGGTAGAGAGACGGTCGCGAAGCCGAACAAAACTTTCAACAGTCGACGGATTTATTTCAGCTTCCGCTTGTGCGAGCTGGGCATCTTTTGTCATTTGGCTGGATGACAAGATTCTGCCGTAAAAGAAAACTCCTATTGCAAGCACAAAGACGATTGCGAGAATAAAATATGAAAGAAAACTGAAAATCCCGACTGAACCGGAACCAGGACGATTCGGCGCTGCGGACGCCAAGTGCGGAACGAAAGAAGTAGGTATCGTTGGAGGGAGCATTTGATTCTCAGTATACGATACTTACACAAGCACCACTTGTGGTATCTGTGCAAAACGTCCTGTTATATCTCGTCAAGCTTGCGCAAAGCAAGGCCGACTGCAACTGCGAACTCAGGACCAATCTCTTCAAGGATTGATCGCATGAATGCCGGTGCCTCAGTTTTTGCAAAAGGGTCTGCGACACGAACATCTATTGAGAAAATATTTTTTGCGTACACGCCTAGTTCCTTCGTGACTCCGCCGCCGCCAGTAAGCACAATGGAAGTAATCGATTTCTGGCGCGCTGTTTCATATTGCATGAACACGCGTCGCGCCTCAGAGAAAATGCGCGAGAACACAAGTTCGGGAGAACCGAGAGCGGCGTCACCGCCGATGCCCTGCTCTTTTTTCAATGCTTCTGCTCTGGCGATTGATAAATTGCCGGAAACAGCAATAGCGCGCGTAATGTCCTGACTTCCGGCGCTTATCGCGTGAGAGAGGGCTACAACTCCGCGCTCAACAACATAGACTTTCGTTGAAGCGGCGCCGACATCAAGAACCATAACCGGTTTTACGGGATCATCAATAACGGCGCGTATCGTGCTGAATATCTCGATCTCATAGAAAGTCGCTGAAAGTCCTGCGCCTGTAATGATGCTTTGGAGCGACGCGAGCTCGTCGTTATGTACGGCGACAACAAGCACTTCAACTTTCCCTTGCGCGGCGGCATTATGCGAAGGATCGGTATCAGGAACAATGAACCAGTCCAGCTGAACTTCGGTAATCGGTATCGGAATATATTTGCGCGCTTCAAGCTCAATTATTGTTTTTTGTTCTTTCGGATTTGAACTGTATGGCAGATTAACTAATGAGAGTAATGAGCGTGCATATGGTATTGAGACGCCGCAGCTTTTTGTTGTTACTTTTGCTTCGCGCAACAGATCTCTCAAAGTTTCCGCGACCTGTTCCGCAGAAAGATTTGTTGCCTGCCCAACATCGCCTCCGGCGTACGGACCTAGCGCAAGTTCACCGTAGGTTTCAAGCACGGCTTGTCCGCGCTCCTTGCGAAGCTGTACAACCTTTAAGGATGAGGAGCCAATATCAACGCCGAGAACACTCTTCTCCTTCTTTGCAAAGAGAGTATCTAGGAACGACATATGCGAAAATAATACCATGGCGCGCTGGCTTGATTTCCTTTTCCCTCCCCGTGTGGATGAGATCGCTTTGCGAGACATCTCAGCCGATGACTTTCTTGCTCTCGTCGCCCCAAGACTCGTACCGGAGACACGGCCAGGTACTGTCACACTTCTGCCCTTCAACGACACTCGTGTGCGCTCGGCTCTCCACGAAGCAAAATATCGCGGAACTGATTATGCATTCAAACTGCTCGGACTTGCGCTCGCCGAATATCTCAATGATTTTGACGATGCAAATTACGGACTTACGAAGTCCGTAATTATCGTGCCGGTACCATTGGGAAAAGAAAGACGGAAAGAGCGCGGATATAATCAGGTTGAAGAAATTACGCGCTGCGCCCTCCGTAGCCTTGATGATCATTTCACACTTGATGTCGATCTGCTTCTGCGTGTAAAAGAAACCCCGTCTCAAGTATCACTCGAAAGGCGAAGGAGGGAGGAGAATATGCGCGGCGCCTTTCGCGTTGCTCAAGACGCCGCGCGCTCCGTAAGTCCGGTACACACTTACATAGTCATTGACGATGTCATAACCACCGGCGCTACGCTTCAATCCGCCGTTGACGCTCTTTCGGCGGCAGGCGCCGAATATATAATTCCGCTCGCTCTAGCTCATTAAATTTGATATTCTGCCTCTAAAGGAGACGTGGCTGAGTGGTCGAAAGCACTCCACCCCGCTAAGCGGGGCAAGCTGCTAACGAGGCGGCGTCTCAAATAAAATGTCATTCGTTTACATCCTCAAGGACAAGATTTCTGGGAAGCACTATACCGGTTCCTGCCTTGATGTTTCTAAGCGAATACAACGACACAATAATCACACTGGTGGACAGACAACTTCACGCGGAGAATGGGCCCTTTTGTGCTATAAAGAATTTGAAACTGTGGAAGAGGCCAGAAAAGTCGAGAAGCTTTTGAAATCCTACAAAGGTGGAAATAGCTTCCGGAAAATAATAGAGGAATGGAGACGTGGCTGAGTGGTCGAAAGCACCCCACCCCGCTAAGCGGGGCAAGCTGCTAACTAGATAAGGCGTTAGGTATTTTAACAACATATGGAGACGTGGCTGAGTGGTCGAAAGCACCTCGCTGCTAATGAGGCAGGCTCGAAAGAGCCTCGTGGGTTCAAATCCCACCGTCTCCGCCAGAATTGCATTTATGAAAATAATGTTAAAATAAAAGCGTACATATTTTAGCAAACCTAAATAATTAAAAATCATGCGTAAAATCTTTACGGTTGGGGTACTGGTGATGACATTCGCTCTTGTTAGCAATGCATATGCTGCAAATCAAAACAATGTCGCACAAGGGCAAGGAAGCTCAAACGGCATTCACGAGCCTGGTACTGGATTGGAAAATCCCGAATTAAAGGAAGAGAATCAAGGTACAGGGCAAGGAATACAAACGCAGCAAAAATTGCAGGACGGTACAGGAACAGTCAATCAAGTCCAAAATCAAAACCAAGTGAAAAATCAAGGTGAGGCAAACCAAGTTCAAACTAGCGAGCAGGAAGGAACTCAAAACGAAACTGAAGCTGAAATGGTTGTTGCACAACAGAGAAGAAGTCAGGTGGCTAATGCCGTACACGAAATGTTGCAAGTTGCGGACAGAAACGGCGGAATTGGCCAGCAAGTGAAGACTATTGCTCAAACACAAACACAGAATCAGGAAAAATTGGAATCGAGTTTGGAAAAAGTTCAGAGTCGAAGCGATTTCGCCAAATTCTTTGTCGGTCCGAATTACGGTGAAATAAACAATGCTAAAAAAATACTGGAGCAAAACCGCGAGCAGGTTAAGCAGCTGAATAGAGTCAAAAATCAGCTTGCCAATCAAAGCGACGAACAAACCTTAACTGAACAAATCAAAACATTGGAACAGGCCAATTTGGAAATTGAAGATTCTTTAGAGACAGCACAAAAAGGATTTAGTTTGTTTGGCTGGATGTTTAGAATGTTTTCTAACTAATCATTGTTTTAAGCCAAATTTCAAAGTGGGAAAGTGATAAAATATAAGAATCCTGAATGGATTTGAACTATGGGGAAAATTGAAAATAAAGAAAAATTAAGAGATGCCACTCTTGTTTTTCTAATAAAAAAATCACAGGGAAAAGTGTCTGAGATTTGTTTGGCGATGAAAAAACGCGGGTTCGGTATGAATAGGTGGAATGGCGTTGGCGGCAAGGTCGAAAAAGATGAAGAAATAAATAGTGCGGCGGAGAGAGAAGCACGGGAAGAAATTGGCGTGGAAATTAAACAAACTAACAAAGTTGCAGAATTATCATTTTACTTTCCCCACAATCCTGCATGGGACCAAAAGGTTCACGTTTATTTTTCCGAGACTTGGAATGGAGAACCGAGTGAAAGCGAGGAAATGAAACCTCAATGGTTCTCAGTTCAGGAAATGCCGTTTAGTCAAATGTGGCCTGATGACGAATTTTGGATTCCAGAAGTATTATCAGGTAAATTAGTAAAAGCTACTTTCATCTTCGGCGAAGGCGACGTGGTTCAAGAGAAAGATGTTCAAATCATTGAAAATTTATAGATATAATGAGTAAATAATCTTGTCATCTTCATTACAAAAATCGTCCCGCATAAAGCGGGACGATTTTTTGCGTCAAAGATGCCTACATTCCTGAAGATATATTATTGCCGTCAACGCAATTGCACTCTTTTTTATCGAATATGAGAACAAGAGCTGAGATACCGACTATCAGATATACAAGACTCTCAACAGACGGCCATGAACCGAGCAGAAGATTCACGACATTCCAGTTGCTGCCGGCATAATTCCCTATCGCGACAAGACCCCAATTGAGTCCGCCGATCACTAAGAGGACGAACGCTATCTTATATAGTGCTTTCATATAGATGAAAGATTATTAAAGCGGGGGTGGTGGTCCGCTATTTATATTATGAACCTTCTTCAGACAGTGGAGAAACGCCCTGTGCAGAACGATACCGGATACTAGTATACTGAGGAAATGACAGTTCCTGTGGAAATATTTATAGCCGTATTCGCCGTAGCATTTTTTTTAACGATTGCATTAACGATAATGCGTCCGCGCCGTTTCTATTTCGTCCGCCATGGCGAAACATTGCTGAACGCAAAACACGTTCGTCAAGGCGAAGACGGAGCGCTTTCTGAAAAAGGACGCCAGCAGGCGGAAAGTGTGGGCCACGACCTTGAGCCTTTGCCTATTAAGAAAATAATCTCCAGCACTTACCCGCGCGCAAGAGAGACCGCAGAAATAATAAATAAACATCTGAAGGTTCCAGTGCTTTATTCCGAGCTTCTTATTGAACGGAGGAACCCGAAAGAGATAATAGGTAAAAACAGAAATGAGCCGGAAGTTGTCCGCATAATTGACCAGATGGATCTCGCATACCACGATGATGACTACCGATTTTCAGATGAGGAAAACTTCGTTGACCTGAAGAAGCGCGCGAAGAAATGCCTTTCTCTACTTTCGCGAGTAACCACACGCGAGGTGTGCGTTGTGACACATCACGTATTTCTTAAAATGTTGCTCTCCTATATGCTCCACCGCGAGCGATTGCACTCTTCTGATTTCACAAAGCTCGCATTCTTCAACGTTTCGGACAATGCCGGTATTACTGTCTGCGAATTCCACCCGTGGGAAATCTTCTCAAAAACGCGCGGTTGGGAGGTAGTGAGTTATAACCAAAGCCCTTAGTAGCCCATTCCGTCCATTCCGCCTCCGCCGGATCCGCCAGCCGGCGGATTTTTAGGTTCTGGTATCTCGGCAATTGCGGCCTCGGTAGTTAGGAGCATCGCCGCCGCAGAAATTGCATTTTCAAGCGCCATGCGCGGCATTTTTACCGGATCAACGATTCCTGAGGCAAGCATGTCTTCAACTATTTCATCCTTTAGCGCGTCATAACCGGCATTCGCTTTCCCAGATTGCACTTTTGCAACAATGACCGCTGCATCGTCTTTGCCGGCATTTATGGCTATCTGTGCGAGAGGAGTTTCCAGCGCGTGCATGACGATGTCAAAACCTGACTTTTCGTCCGTACTCATTTTGCTTTCGCCTGCCTTGCCGGTAGGCAGGTGCGCCATAAGTTTCTTGGCGACTTTAGCGAGCGCGGTTCCGCCGCCGGCAACTATCCCCTCCTCTATTGAAGCTTTTGTCGCTTTTACCGCATCGTCAATTTTATCTTTCAGATATTTCATCTCCGTCTCGGTCGCTGCACCGACGGAAATAACCGCGACTCCGCCGGAAAGTTTTGCGATACGCTCTTCCAACTTTTCCTTATCAAACTTTGAATCGGTATTTTCTGCCTGTGCCTTGAGTTGCGCTATGCGTGCAGTGATATCAGACTTCTTTCCCTTTCCTCCTACGATGGTCGTCGAATCCTTCGTCGCCACTACCCGCGAGGCCTTGCCGAGCATGGAGAGCGTAACGTTCTCAAACTTAATTCCGACTTCATCGGAAATGACCTGACCGCCGACAACCGTGGCTATATCCGCGAGCATATCCTTCTTTCTGTCGCCGTAGCCGGGCGCTTTTACCGCGAGCACGCTGAATGTTCCGCGAAGCTTGTTGACCACGAAGGTTGCGAGCGCATCGCCCTCGATATCGTCAGCGATAATAACCAGCTCTTTCTTTCCGGATTGCGCGACTTTCTCAAGGATAGGTAGTATTTCCTGCACGTTGCCTATCTTTTTATCGGTAATAAGAATGAGAGCGTCTTTCATCTCGGCTTCCATCCGCTCCGGATTCGTTATCATGTATGCTGACACATATCCTTTATCCGTCTGAAGACCTTCGACGATTTCATAAGAAAGTTCCATGCCCTGAGACTCTTCAACAGTAACGACGCCGGATGAACCGACTTTCTCAACCGCTTCAGCGATAATGCTTCCTAGAATCTCGGACTCAGCTGAAATGGAAGCGACTTGTTTTACCTCAGCTTTTCCATTAATCGGCTTTGCCATCTTCTTAAGTTCCGCTAGCGCGGCAGTCTTTGCTTTTTCCATTCCGCTTCTGATGCTCATGGCATTCGCACCCTTCATTACATGCGAAATTCCCTCCTCAACCAATGCTTCAAAAAGGACTACAGAGGTAGTCGTTCCGTCGCCGACGGTGTCATTTGTCTTATTCGCCACTTCTTTCACTATTTCCGCGCCCATATTTTCAAAACGGTCTTTGAGGGAAATTTCCTTTGCGATGGAGACGCCGTCATTCGTTATGCGCGGACCGCCGTAGGATTTTTCAATAACGACATTGCGACCTTTCGGGCCGAGCGTCACTTTTACGGCGCGCGCTGCCTGCGCGACACCTTTCATTATCGCTTTTCGCGCGTCTTCGGAGAAAAGAATTTGTTTTGCCATGGTTATGTGTCGTTAGTAATTAATTCAATACGGCGAGAATACTGGATTCAGAAAGTATGAAATACTCCTGTCCGTCTATCTTCACTTCGTCATAGCCGTACTTGCTGAAAAGCACGGTATCGCCAATCTTTACCTGCATAGGCACGCGCTTCCCGTCCTCGTACTTGCCGGCGCCGACGGCTATGACCTCGCCTTTCATAGGCTTCTCTTTATCGACTGTCTCAGGAATTATGATGCCCGACGCAAGCTTTTTTTCTCCATCTTTCTCGGAGGGCTTTACTACGATGCGGTCTCCCAACGGCTTCAGTGAAAGCTTTTTTGCCATATGCTTTTATATAAATGGATAATCGCCCGTGTGTAGGAAGTATAGAGAAATCCTTACTTTTATACAACTTGACAAATGTAACCCAATCTGCTATGCTGTATTTCGAACAGATCCTTTCGGCATAATAAATTATTTTGGAGGTGTTTTATGAATTCAAGAATTCAGCTTGGACTCGGAGCATTTGTAGTAATAGTTATGGCAGTCGTGTTTTTCTTCTTGGCCTTCTCGCATCCGTCATATCTGGCTCAGAGGCAAATGAACGCGAAATTTGCGAAAACAGTCGTCGCACCAGACGAGAAAACTGGAGAACTTCTTGCAGCCCCTGTCGTACCTGACGCGTCGGGGAAGCATCATTTGGCAGGACTTCCTAAGAAAATCGACAACTGAATAAACCCCGCGAGGAAGCCCTGCTTCCGAGCGGGGTTTTCTTTTTATACGCATGTCCCTACGGGATTGCTGTTTGTACATAATCGCTTCGCTCTTATACAAACAGGAAACTTGCGCTTCCCTCCCCCTTCATGCTATCCTTGCGGGCACAGATGGAGGCATTCGTATCGGCACTGCCGTACGCAGAAATTATCCTCTCAATCCTCCTCATTGTTGGCATCGTGCTTCAACAGCGCGGCGCAACTCTGGGTGGAGCCTTCGGGGGCGATAATTTCGCGTCGACGTTCTATAAGCGCAGAGGCGCCGAGAAATTTCTATTTAATGCGACTATCGTTATCGCCATACTCCTTGTGCTTTCTGCGATATCGAACTTTCTTCTGGCGGTGTCATGAATCCCGTTAGAAATCTGATTTCTAACGGGATGAATCTCGTGGACAGTTTACGCGAATGGTTCCGCCCTTGGCGTGAACGGCTTGTGCGCGCGTGGGATGTTCCTATATTTGAACGATTGGGCGGGCGCATTCGTTCTTTCTCCCATGGAGATCGATTCTTATTTTATGTTCTCGTGATCTTGGTGAGCATTGCCTCGCTCGCCGGACTTTATTCTCTTGAGCAGTCGTTGCTTGAACAAGTTCCAGCTTACGGAGGAACGCTTGTTGAAGGAGAAGTTGGAAGCCCGCGATTCATAAACCCTCTTCTTGCTATCAGCGATGCCGACCGCGACCTTTCCCAGCTCACACACGCCGGCCTTATGGGCCTTTCAAATTCAGAGACTCTTGAACCGGTACTCGCGGAAAGTTATTCAATATCCGAGGACGGGAAAACATACACTTTCGTCCTGCGAAAGAACGCGAAATTTTCGGACGGTACTCCGGTCACATCGGCTGACGTCGTGTTTACGGTAGAAAAGGCTCAGGATCCCGCACTTAAGAGTCCGCAATATGCGTCTTGGTCCGGCGTCAGTGTCAGCGCGACTGATCAATACACAGTGCGTTTTACGCTTCAGAAACCGTATATGCCTTTCTTGGGACTTACGACTCTGGGAATCCTTCCCTCCCGCTTATGGAAATCTATCTCCAATGAACAGTTCCCGTTCTCAAACCTTGAAACAAATCCTGTTGGGGCCGGACCATTTAAGATAGCGAGTGTCTCACGCGATGCCTCCGGACTCATAGAAAGCGTTTCTCTCGCAGAAAATCCGTACTATGTGCTTGGCAGACCATATTTAGACGGCATCAGATTTATCTTCTATTCGCGCACCGAAGACCTCGCGAGCGCACTTGCGAACGGAACCGTTGAAAGCGCATATGATGTTTCGACTCCCAGAGCGTTGACCGCTCCGTATGCACGCGTTTTCGGAGTGTTCTGGAATCCGAATGAGAAGCAGGTTTATTCACGTTCTGAAGTCCGCAAGGCGCTTTCACTTGCTATAGACCGGCAATCCGTAATCGACAATGTGCTTGGCGGATACGCTACGGCGATAATGGGGCCTGTCCCTCCGGGCGGTTCCGTAAAACAAGTGAAGATACCTCAATCTGAAAACTACACTGCGGCTGCCGCTAAAGTCCTTGAAACTGCTGGATGGACATATGACGGCGCTTCGCGAGTATGGAAAAACACGAGCGCGAAACAAATGTTGGACGGCATCACGATACGAACTTCAAATGTGCCTGAATTGAAAAATGTTGCGACCGCGGTAAAGGCGGATTGGGAAAAGCTCGGCATTCCGGTAAGTATTGAACTTTATGAACCCGGAGACCTTTCGCAAAATGTTATACGCCCGCGTAAATATGAGGCGCTTCTTTACGGAATGGTCATAGGCCGCGATCAGGACCTGTACGCTTTCTGGGACTCGCAGGAGCGTAATGATCCGGGTCTCAATATTGCTCTGTATGCCAACAAAACAGTTGACGCTCTTCTTGAAAGCGCACGCAGCTCAACAAATCACGCTACACGCATTGCCGATTTGCAGAAAATAGAGGACATAGTCGCCGGAGAGTATCCAGCCGCATTCATTTATTCTCCGGATTTTACATACACTGTTCCGAGCGACTTAAAAGGCGTTGAACTTCCTCAGATAATCACGCCGGAAGATCGTTTTGCGACGGTTGCATCTTGGTATCGCTCAACCGATTCGGTTTGGCCGTTTTTAGTAATTAGAAAGTAACTTAAATTTATTTATGAACTCAGCACCAGCACCGGCGCCAGCGCCGAACCAGACTCCTAACAACATGGGGCACGGGCCGCGAATGTCCGGACCGCGTCCGACAGCGGGCAGACAAGGACCGCGGCGCTTTGTACGACAAGGAAGCCGTTCCGGCTCGCGCCTGCCTGCCGGCAGGCAGGGACCGCGTCCGGGGAGCGCCTCCCGCCGTATCCAGCGAATACTTCGCCGACCTGCGGCAAACCATATCAGACAGAACAAAAATGCCGATTACTATCCGGAACAGGTTGGACCGACATCAGTTCGCATAATCCCGTTCGGCGGTGTTGAGGAAGTCGGTCGGAACATGCTTGCGGTTGAAGTCGGCGCGACCGGCGATATTCTTGTCCTTGACGCCGGTTTCCAGTTCGTCTCAGAAGACGTATCTCCGGGCGTTGATTACATTCTTCCGAATACAAAATATCTTGAGAAGAATGCGAGTCGCGTGAAAGGCGTCATCATCACTCACGGACATCTCGACCATATCGGCGGGATTCCATTTACCCTTCCCCGTTTTGGCACTCCTCCTATCTACACCCAGAATCTGACGGCGATAATGATCCAGAAGCGACAGGAAGAGTATCCTGATGTGCCGAAATCGGAAATGAACATAGTTGAAGTCGGACAAACTGTAACTATTGGTTCAACGCATGTGAAATTCTTTCCTGTAACACACTCCATTCCCGATTCAATGGGCGTCTCCATAGAAACACCCCAAGGCAATGTAGTTATTACCGGCGACTTGAAGCTTGAACACGACAACAACATTCCTTCCGACCGCGAAATGAAAACATGGGGAGCCATCGGCAAAGATAAAAACATATTCTTCATCGCAGATTCGACGAACGCGGAGAAAGACGGTTTTTCAATTCCTGAAAAACATGTCATTCAGACGCTTGAGGATATCGTGAAAACGGTTTCCGGCCGTCTCATAATCGGCACGTTCGCTTCGCAGTTCGAAAGAATGATACATATCATTGAAATTGCGGAAAAACTCCATAAAAAAGTCGTTACTGAAGGCCGTTCCATAAAAACGAACTTGGAAATAGCCGAAAAAGTGGGACTTCTTAAAATCGATAAGGGCACTCTCATTCCGGCGCAGGATATCGGCAATTATCCACCCGACAAAATCGTCATTCTCTCCACCGGCGCACAGGGCGAAGAATTTGCGGCGCTGATGCGCATTGCCACTAAACAGCATAAGTACATAACGCTCTCCGAGCGCGATACTATCGTGCTCTCATCCTCGGTCATTCCGGGCAATGAGATAGCCGTGCAGAAACTGAAAGACAATCTCTATCGTCACGGAGTCACGCTTATTCATTACCGTTCATCGGATGTCCATTCAACCGGCCACGGAAATACCGGCGAGCTTGTGTGGGTCAATAAACAGGTTCACCCGAAGTTCTTCATGCCGTGTTACGGCTATCATTCAATGCTTCGCTGTCATGCGAAAGCGGTTGAGCAGTCGGGCTTTCCGAAAGAGAACATCATCGTTCCGGACAACGGCATGGTCATCGATATTGAGAACGGCGAACGGATGAATGTGCACAAACAGAAAGTGCCTTGCGCGCAAATGGTTGTTGATGGGTTCAATATCGGCGATATACAGGAAGTTGTTATCCGCGACAGGCAGTCGCTCGCTAAAGACGGAATGTTCGTCATCATTGCGAGCGTGAACCTAAAGACCGGCAAGTTGCGCAAATCGCCGGACATCATCAGCCGAGGATTTATCTATCTGCGCGAATCGCAAAATCTTCTGAACGAAGCGCGTCTTCTTATCAAAAAGACCGTTGAGGACTCAACTCACAACATGAATCCCATTGACCTTGATTATGTAAAAAATAATCTGACCGATGTCATGGCTGGCTATCTATTCCAGCGCACAAATAAGGCTCCGATGGTCATCCCTGTTCTGATCGGGATGTAACTTTTCTTCTCGCGCTATAAAAAATTCAGACCCGCTACAAATGTGGCGGGTCTGTTTTAGATACAAGTTACGAAGTTCCATCTCCGGTAAAAGGATGCGGATCCGGCTTGTAATCCAGCGCCTCATCCACGGCTTTGTACACGAGGCGCTTAAGATAGTTGGGATTAGCGTTGATCTTGTCCGCAACTAATCCGGCATTCGAGCCGAGTGCTGACCAGAACCGTTGTTCGGCCGCTTTGAGAGTTCCAGCACTTACTTCCTTCCATTTCTTTCCCATGATTTTCTCCTTTCCTTTCGTTAACCCTTCGGATTGTATCCTCAGGACGACTGAATGGGTCCGCATAAGCGCGGCTCTTGCCTATCTCACGATGAGATTCACGTTGTAAAGAACATCGGGCTTATCGCAAGCTATAATCCTTTCTATTGTCTGTCAAACATTTATTTCATTTTGACTTAGGCCAGCGCTTGGCGGCGGGAGGCCAGAGTTTGGTGAGAGGATGATTCGCACAGTCGTGCGGACGCGCGGGACATACGTAACGGCCATAGAGCACAAGGCCGTTATTTACGTATTTCCAATCTTTTTTGGGAATAAGTTTTTCTAGGTCTTTTGAGATTTTCTTCAGGTCGGTGTTATCGGTCAAATCGAATTTCTTCGCGAAACGCTTCACGTGCGTATCGGTCGCTATTCCCTCCCAAATATCATAGAGTTCGCCGAGGATGACATGCGCGGTCTTATATCCTATTCCTCGCAGTTCAACTAGTTCTGCTTCTGTTCTAGGAACTTTGCCTGTATATCTATTTTGTATTTCTTTTGCCGCACTAATGATTGCTTTCGCTTTATTTCGGAAAAATGGGATTGACGAGATTTCTTTTGCAAACCGTTTCGGTTTGGCCTGAGCGAAGTCGAAGGCTGTCTGGTATTTCTTGAAAAGTTTTGCGGTACATTCATTCACTTTCTTGTCAGTGCACTGTGCGGATAGAATGACCGCGACAACAAATTGAAATTGAGTGGAATATTTGAGTTCGCTCTTTGGCTTCGGGTACGTTTTTTTCAGATACGCGACTATTTTTGACAAACGTCTTCCCCGCCCTTCGCATTTCATAACAGCTCAGTTGTTTGTTCCTCGCGCGGAAAAGCGAAGTTGAAAAAGACAAGAAGGAGAGCGCCGGCTGAGAAAATGGTGAAAAGAATGACTACGAACATGCCGACGAATGGCACGAACATTATGAGCGAAAGGGCCAGCATGCCGAGTACGCCATCGTGCCACAAAACCGTCTCTCTATGGGCAAAACGACGCGCAAGAACACTGCCGATAAGTATTCCCGCATACATGATGGAAAAGAACACAATAAGCGCATACAGAAGAAAGACCAGAGCCGCAATATAAATCCCCACGAAAGTTAGCAAAAGTATCACAAGAAGTATCGGTGTGGCGACGATTATCGCAAAGCCCAGCAAGGTGGTAAGCAAGATACTGCGAGGGCGCGCTGTATACACGCGTTCAGTCATCACTTCCGCAAGACGCGGGAAAAGACCGGCAAGAAGGCCAGCGAGAATCAGAACGCCAAAAATGCGAATGAGCAGAAAGAACCATGTGCTTGCGAATGAAAGAATTTTGAAAGTGCCCGCATCGGGCAAATAAGATACATTTTCATACTCTATTCCGCCGATTATTTTTACGGACGTCGGGATAGTAGCCTCTTCAGGAGCCTCATATGAGAGCTTGCCGTGTATCACGGTATCCGGAGCGAGCGTCAAATGTCCGCTAATTACAACCTTTACGTCGCCGGAAAAATCACCTCCGAGCGAAACGTTATTGCCATATATGGTAACCGGACCTGAAGCGCCGTCAGTGATAGTTGAATTGATTGCAGCAATAAAAACGCTTCCACTTGGACGGCCGGAATCAAGTACGGAAAAACCAAAAGCAAAAATATCCCCTCCGAGCGGTTTTTCAATGTCTATACTTCCTCCAACAGCTCTGAGATCGCCGGTGATTTGGGCTCGCGAGCTTATTGAGCCCGCAAAGAGCAATTCATCACCGGATACAGGCGCGGCGGTAACTATGCTTCCGCCAATTGCCGAAAAATCCCCGTTTACAGGCGCCGAGAGAACGACAGAAACTCCGGCGGCATAAGCATTGCCGAGTGAAGGACTGGCTGAAAGAACCGAACGCGCCATTGAAAATGAAGAGGGCGCCGGAACGCGCGCCGCAAAAGCCTTGCCTGCCGGCAGGCAGGCGCCCGCCGGCATAAGGACCAAAACGAGCGGGATGAGGAGGAATCGGTTCATGGCTAGATTAGACCGAGGGCGGCATTTGTAAATGCGTAGGAGGCCGTGTTTCAACAGGAGACGTATCTGAACGCTTGTTCTTTCGTATTGGTTCTATGAAATAAGCAACTATGAAAATTAGAAGAGCTATTACGGCAGATGCGAGACAATAAATACACAATGCATGTATAACGAATATCTCAACAAAAGTCAGATAGAGCGATGTTAGAAGACCGACAAAAGAAAGAATCTGAAGCGTGCGGCGAAGGAATTGGTCAAAGATCATTATCTCAATTGCGGCGATGATAAAAATGAAAGCGTAGAATATGACTCCGTATTCGGCGATCGGTATTCCCAAAAAATTCGCATATTGGCTCGTGGCGACGATGTTACAGCCAGAAATCTCTTCAATGTTACAGACCAATGGTGTATCACTGATTTCGTTCTGAGCAAGGTATATAGAGTCGGAAAGTCCGCAGAAAGCGAGGACCAATATAAATACAATACTTATGCGCTTCATAGCGCCTAGAATACGCGCCTTATTGTCTCTATGCAATCACATCGCTAATGCCTTCTTTCCCATATATTCCTGCGATGAAAATCACTATGCCTGCAATGAGATGGAGCCAGTTTGAGGCGCCATTGGTGTAGATGATCCCCAACAATGTTCCGCCTATCGATGGAACGGTCAGGATTCCTATAAGTCCGAGAAAGAACGTCACTGAACCGACAATCTTAAGCCACAAAACAGAATCTTTGCTGGACCAAAAGGCAACAGTGAGAAGAATCGCGCCTAGAACAATATGGATAATGTTGTGCGCCATATCAGCTACGAACAGCGCGTTGGTTCCGATAAGTGAGTTCGAGGTGAATCCGAGAAGTCCGAAAAGAACAAGTATGACTCCTAGGATTATAGTTAGTGTTTTCGCCATATAAGCCGTTAGGCTACTAAAGCGTATCCAGCATTGGGCGGAAGCGCTCTTTTCAGCATACTCCCGATAAAGCAGGACATTTCTGATACAGAAAAAGTCTGTGTATAACAAAATTACATGTATGGATTACGCGTCACATCGCGAAAAAATTTGTTAGAATAGAGCCACTTGTATGTTTCCGGTCCTTTTTCTCTCCAATTTTATTAATGGCGCTGTCGGAGGAACGTTTATCATTTTAGCGCTGACAATAATGCTCTGCGCATTCGTTCTTGAAGACGCAACGACGCTCATTGTAGGAGTGCTTGCTGCTGACGGATTCATTCCCGTGCCACTTGCAATAATTTCAATTTATACAGGCATTGTTGTCGGTGATGCTGTTCTCTACTCTCTCGGTTCCCTTGCGCGCACACACCCACGACTTGCCCGTTATATTGAACATGATTTCACTGCTCCGTTCCGCTCATGGCTTGATAATCGCTACGCTCTTACAATTTTATCTGGCCATTTCGTACCGGGCCTCAGGTTTACAACATATGTCGCGAGCGGTTTTTTCCGTTTTAAACTTTCTACATACATACTGATGGCGGTTATCGGGAGTATTCTCTGGGAAACCCTACTTTTCTCAGGCGCATTTTGGTTCGGAAGTTTTACATCCGAATGGATAGGTCCGGTGCGTTGGGGCATAATGTGCATTTTCTTAGTCATCCCCTTCTTCATCGGCCGGCATACTCTCAAGGAGTATCGTTCAAAAAAGAAAGAGTCGGGAGTATGAGAGCAAAAGTACTGCGCGGTGTGACGGCAATGGTGCTTGCGTTCGCCGCCGGCGTCGCGGGATATACGCTCCGCGGAGCGGCAATTGCGAATACCGAACCGAGCATATCCGCACAGACTGTAGCGGCGCCGGCGGCGAATTCGGTACGGATTGTCTACAGCTTGGATCAAAGACAAAACGACAAAGAACTAATCGCGCTCATCGATGCCGCAAAAAGTAAGATTTATTTCGCCATTTACACCTTTACTCTTCCTTCCATAGCTGATGCTCTTGTTGATGCAAAGAAGCGCGGTGTTGAGGTACGCGGCGTTATGGATTCTGGACAGAGCAGTAACAGTTATGGCGCTCCCATCACTGAAAAATTGCTGAGTGCCGGAATTCCAGTCGTAGTTGAAAAACACACGACAGGCAACGGCATCATGCATATCAAACTTCTCGTGACCGACTCAGCGTACGCCTTCGGAAGCTATAACTGGACCAACTCCGCGACGACTATAAACGACGAGATAATCGAGGTAGGCACCGACCCGATGCTTCGTCAGGCTTATGAGAATATTTTAAAACGACTTCTTGATGCATACAAAGGCAACGCGGCCGCTGGAGCGGCCGCTAACGTTTCTATCGGACTCATTGATTACACCGACGCTCCTGTGCACATCGGCGATTATGCCTCCGTGCGCGGAACCCTTGTTGACGCGTACACCTCCGCCTCCGGCACAGTCTTTTTAGATTTTTGTAAGAGCTATAAAACCTGCCCATTCTCCGGTGTTATATTCGCTGATGATGCAAAAAAATTCGGAGACCTCTCCCGCTACAACGGCACGGTCGTTACTCTCACGGGCAAGATCTCTTCATACCAGGACAAAGCTGAGATAATCCTCTCCGACCCAAGCCAGCTCTCAAAATAAGGTTGCGCACCATGCCCTTTTTGTGCTATATTGTCCCTAACTTCCAGTGGCTACAGACCGACTTCGTATAAATAATGAAATTCGCGCTCAGGAGATGCGCGTCATCGGTGCGGCAGGAGAGAATCTCGGAGTTCTCTCTTTAAGCGATGCTCTCGCGGCGGCAAAGACCGCAGGACTTGATCTTATTGAAATTTCGCCTTCAGCCGTCCCTCCCGTTGCTAAGATCATGGATTATGGTAAATTTGAGTACGAGCGAAGCAAAAAGGAAAAAGTAGCGAAATCTAAGGTCAAAATATCGGAAACTAAGGAAGTCCAGATAAAAGTGGGCACCGGCGAGAACGATATGCTCCTAAAGGCTAAAAAGGCCGCTGAATGGCTTGCCGAGGGGCACCGCGTGCGCGCTGAGCTTTTCCTAAAAGGCCGCTATAAGGGCATGGGAGAGGAGTTTCTTAAAGACCGCTTGGAGAAGTTCCTTTTGTGCATTCCCTATGCCTATAAGGTAGCTGAGCCAATCGCCAGAAGCCCGAAGGGCTTTGCGGGTGTTATTGAACGCGATCTTGTAGCGCAACAAAAGCGCGAAAGAGATACCTCGATTAACTCGGGACAAGGAATCAAAAAATAATCACATGAAAACTAACCCTTCGATGAACTCAGGGTAAACAAAAACAAAATGAAAACCAACAAATCATATTCAAAAAGGATCCGCGTGACGCGCACCGGCAAGCTTATGGCGCGCCGTCCCGGTCAGGACCATTTCAATGCTAAGCAGAGCGGTTCAGAAAGAAGCGCCAAGCGCCGTCAGGTTGCTTTATCTCTTACTCCGAAAGTGCGCGCTCGCTTTCTTCCGGGCTCAGGTGCCAAATAGTATTTTCTACTCGCTACAACCTACTAACTAATTTCATATGACAAGAATCAAAGGAGGTGTGATGGCACAGAAACGCCGTAAGAATATTCTGGAGAGAGCAAAAGGCTATCGCGGTATTCGTTCCAAGAAGGAGCGTTACGCGCACGAGGCTCTTATGCGCGCCGGCAGATACTCTTTCGCCCACCGCCGAGATAAAAAGACTGACTTCCGCCAGCTCTGGATTGTCCGCCTCAATGCCGCAGTCCGCGAGAACGGCCACAAGTCTTACTCCACCTTCATCGCAAAGATAAAAAAGAATAATTTTGAGCTTGACCGCAAAGTCCTCGCCGAATTCGCTTCCGAACATCCGGCTATTTTCGCCCGTATTTCAAAGCAAGTTGTCTAAACAAAAAACCGCCCCGAAAGGGGCGTTTTGCTTTGATATAATCATTTGAATGAAGAGAATTTTCATTATTCATGGATGGGATGGTCGTCCTGATGAAGGAAGCTTCCCTTGGATAAAGGTGGAACTGGAAAAGAAAGGCTGCGCGGTGTATGCCCCGGCAATGCCAGACCCTCTGCATCCAAAAATCGATACTTGGGTAGCATTTCTTAAGGAACAAGTCGGCGCTCCGGATGAAAGTACTTTTTTCGTAGGACATTCTATCGGCTGTCAGACAATTTTAAGATTTTTTGAAACAATACCTGAAGGAGTACAAGTTGGAGGAGCAGTTTTATTAGCTCCGTGGGTTCATCTGACCGATGAGGCGTACGAAACTGATGAGGATTCTGAAATTGCTAAGCCATGGCTGGAAACTCCAATCCTGTGGGACACGATAAGATCGCGCGCAAAGAAATTCATTGCTATTTTTTCTGATAATGATCCGCTGGTTCCCCTGACTGATTCTAAGATTTTTGAAGAAAACCTAGGGGCACAAATAATCATTGAACATAACAAAGGCCATTTCAGCGGAAGCGACGGCGTAAAGGAACTACCTTCGTTATTGAATGCGGTATTGGAATTGATGGCTAGATAATTTCTGCTTCGTCTATCTCATGAGTTGGTTTTTTGTTACCATAAATGATATGGATATTGGGGTAAAAGCATTTGTTGTCTTTGAAGGAAAGATTCTTCTTATTTTGCGAGACAATGTTCCGACAATATCGTACCCAAATTTCTGGAATTTACCTGGTGGCAAAGTTGAAGATGGAGAGGATTTTGACACTGCCTTACGAAGAGAACTTGTGGAAGAAATCGGGGTGATTCCGGCAAATATTGTTCATATGGGAATGGAAAAGTTTGAAGACGGAAAGACTGTCATACGCTATCTCATACGTTTAAATAAAAAAGAGGCAGAAAAGATTAAACTTGGAGACGAAGGACAAGAAATGAAATTCTTTGGGATTGATGAGGCATTAAAGTTACCCTTACCGCCATATCTGGGTAATTTCGTCTTAAAAAACAAAGAATACTTGAAAATAATTGTTGAAGATGAAGCGGAAATCATTCCGGAGAAATTTGGACTTGCTCCTTAAACCTTTTCACCTTTTTGCCGCAATTAATGCGGCCTCGTAGTCGATTCCTTTATCTGCCTCGAGTTGATTGATGAAGCTCTCCAAAATAAATTTATTTCTGCCCTCTTCCTGCATGCCATTGTGAATGATTTTAAGTTTGGGCAAATCTTTCTCGAAGTATGCAACGGTACCGGCTACATAATCCTTCCAAGGTTGGTTGTCTGTTGAGGATATCAAGACCGCTGTGTCCAGAGATTTTTTAAAACTCTCGCGCGCTTCCATATAATCCACCGCTCGTGCTTGAATCTGCCCTTTGTGAAAATAAGAGAGCGAAAGTATAAAGTGATATCGATCTTGGTCCTCGCAGTTATTGAAGAAATCGACAATCTCAGGACTTGTTAGGATTTCAACATTTTGAATGGCATCGGATCTTTCATCGGTCGACTGATCAAGTTTAAAAAGACCGTCTAAAAATTCATTTGCATTCAATGTGCCACCAAGAAGTTTCTGCTTCAAATCTTCACCCGAAAGCAGAGCTTCTAAAGATGGTATTTTTGGGATTGATTCTTCGTACATATTCAAATTTTCTTTACCGAATCCTTCGTAATCTCCCACGTTTGCCCCATCTCAGGGACGATGGCGCGTGTACCGAGGTAGTCATGAATGCGCTGGGCCAGAAATCGTTCTGACGAGGGTTCGCCGAGCGCGACAAAAATCGTTTTTGTATGAGGCAGAGTTGCTTCTGCAAATTTCAATAGTTCGTCGCGGTCGGCGTGCGCTGACCAGCCCTCAATTTTTTCTATAGTAGCTCTAATTTTTATTTCATTTCCGCCTATGCGTACTGAAGTTGCTCCGTCAATTATTCTTCGCCCCGGAGTCCCAGGCGCCTGATATCCGACCATAAACAACGTTGTCTTCGGATCTGATAAATAACGCGCCTCCCACCCGCCTATCCTGCCGCCATGGCTCATTCCTGCACCGGCGATTATTATCTTCGGATTCGGAGTCTTATCTATTTCCGCAGACTCTTCCCGTGAAAGCGTTTTCTTAAGGAATGGAAAATTGAAGATACTGCCCTCACGTTTCATTTCGTCTTCTGCCTCAGGCTTAAAAAATGCTGAGCCCCATTTTTCATACACAGCTGTTATTTTTATCGCAAGCGGTGAATCAAGAAATACTGGAATTTTCGGCAGGTCGCCCGCGTCAAAAAAGTTCGAAAGTTCATAAAGCATTAATTGTGTGCGCTCCAACGAGAAAGCTGGGATAAGAATTGTGCCGCCATGTTTGATAGCAAGTTGAAGTTTTTCTTTAAGCAAAAGATTCCGGTCTTCTTTATGTTCGTGCAGTCTGTCGCCATAAGTGCTTTCCATGACTAATGCGTCTGCATCCGTTATAGGTTCCCAATCAGGCAACAGCGGTGAAGGAGAATTGCCAATGTCGCCCGTGAACGCAAGCGTATTCCCTTCCTCATCGCTAATTCGCACGCTCGCAGAACCTAGGATGTGGCCAGTGTTGCACAAATAGACAGATAGTCCCGGAGCTACTTTCTTTTCTGTGTGATAATCCAATGTTTCAATGAGCGACAGTGTAGTTTCTACATCCTGTTCTTCGTATAGCGGTTCTTTGCCTAGACGCAGAGCATCTTCACCGAGAATGCCGACAGAATCACGTAGAATAAGTTCCGTTAGGTCGCGCGTCGGATGTGTCATGTATATTTTTCCGCGGAAACCGTCCCGCACTAGTTTCGGAATGCGTCCGATATGGTCAAGATGCGCGTGAGTAACGACGAGAGCGTCGATTGTCTTCACATCATATGGAAATGGCCCGTAAACTTCTTCGGCGCAAAAATCTTCTCCCTGTTCAATTCCGCAATCAACGAGAATTTTCCCTTCTCCGCCGGAGGCGGATCCGCCTTTGGCGGAAATTAAAAAATTTGAACCGGTTACTTTTCCGGCGCCTCCGTAAAAACTTAAACGTAATGACATAATAGAACTTTAACACGCGAAAAAACCGCTCTGTATAGAGCGGTTTTTTCGCGGAGTCATTCTCCTTGGCAACTTTGTTTTTATAGGTGGGTGTCCGCATCGCATCCCTCAGGATGCGTGAATATGAGACTCCCGTAGATACATCAAGTTGCGAGAAAAAAGAACGACTCCACTTATTAGTATACACCCGGTGTCAATAGTCTTTGTGGAAAACGAGAAAAACCAAGTGTTTGCGAGGTTTTTTGTTATTCGCAGTGGCGTTTGTAACTGTACATTTTCTTGTCTCCGAACCAGTGTTTGATTTCGTGTGCGGCTTCTTCAGGCGTTTCAGACGCGTGTACGATATTCGCGACAGCGCGCTTTTCAGCATTCGCGAGCACTGGAGAATCGTTAGAGAAATCCCCACGGATGGTGCCCATATCTGCGAGATATGGCAGTGTCGGACCGGCGATTTTGCGTACCATATCAACTGCGTGTACTCCTTCAACCACCATCTTCACGAGCGGCGCGGAGAGCATATAGTCTACGAGCCATTTCCGAATTTCAGGACCCAGTTTTTCTGAATCAGTCGTGCCGAAATCCTCCATCGCATCATAACCGTACTTTTCGTACGTCGCGAGAGTTTTTTCGCCGAGACGTGTGACCCATTTCGAATCCTTCGGATAATGATTGTCCATTTCCTCGGCAGTCGGCTGAAACATTTCAAGCGCGACAATTTTCAGATCTCGCTGTTCAAAGCGTTTGATAATTTCGCCGATGAGCCCTTTCTTCACGCCGTCGGGCTTCACCATCACATACGTCTTCTCTTCTTTCGGATTTTTATTTGCCATAGTTTTTAAAAATAAACGCCGCTCACCGCGGTTGTGTCGTTATGATACGCGCTCCGTCCTTTTCTATCAAGATGGTGTGCTCAAAATGGGCCGAACGCGAGCCGTCCTTAGTGTGGTAGGTATATCCGTCTTGCGAGAGGACCACAGACGCTTTCCCTGCGGCCGAGATAGGCTCAATAGCAAGCACCATGCCTTCTTTAAGCAATATTCCCGTGCCGACTCGGCCATAATTCGGAATGAACGGCTCTTCGTGTACGCGATGACCGACACCGTGGCCTCCCAATGCTTTTACAACTGAAAATCCTGCGCGCTCTATTTCTTCTTGGATAGCATGCGAAATATCGCCAAGATGATTACCCGGGATTGCCTTGGCAATTCCAGCCGTGAGCGCCATCTCGGTTGCGTTCAGCAGTTTTTTTGATTCCTTATCAATTTGACCGACAGGCACTGTCACAGCAGCGTCAACGATAATTTCGTTGTGAATGAGCCCGAAATCAAGACCGACTATGTCGCCCTTTTTTAAGACTTTTTTTGATTCATTCGGGATGCCATGCACTATTTCATCATTTATGGAAACGCATAGCGTAGCCGGATACTGGCGCGACATTCCATCAGGCGTATAGCCGAGAAACGCAGGGGAATCACCGCCATCGCGGATAAGCTGTTCCGCAAGGTCATCCAATTCTTCTGCTGTTACCCCCGGTGCGACTTTTTTGCTTAGCAACGCAAGTATGCGAGAAAGACGCTTCCCTGCCTCAATGAGATTCGCCCTGTCGTTTTCGTTTTTGATTATCATTTGCTGCTTCAGCACCCTGTCGAGGGTGAAATGCCGAGTACGTTGCGGATATCCTCAGCAATCGGCTCGCGAGCGCGTTCGCCGTCTATTTCTATGAGTACTCCTTTCTTGCGGAAGAATTCAACGACCGGTTCGGTATGTTCGCGATATTCTTTCAGACGTTCATCAACAACATTATCATCCGCGCGTCCCTCTATCCCCTTTCGCAGAGCGAGACGATGCAGTATTTCCTCGTCAGATACTTTCAGATGCAGGACTGAAAATGGCCGATTTACCCAAGAAAGAGATTCTGTAACAAGTTCCGCTTCAGAAATTTCGCGGGCAAAGCCGTCAAAAATCACGTTTTCATTTTCTGAAAGAGAAAAAAGATTTTTCAAAAAAAGATACATGGGAAACCAGCTTGGTAATAGAAGACCCGATTCCATTTCTGATTTCATCTTTCGTCCGACAGGGGTATCCGAACCTGTCATAGCCCTAAACTCGTTGCCGGCGGTGAGGACTTTCCAGCCGGTCTTCTCCGAAAGAAGTCTAGCCTGATCGCCCTTGCCGCACCCCGGCTTCCCGATAAAAAATATTGTATGTGATTCCATTGGTCTACTTTAATCCTGAAACCGAACTTTCGCAATAAAAAATCCCGAACCTTACGGTTCGGGACTTTTGCCAACAGTGTTTATTCATTCTGCTGTGACTTCCTTAACCCAGGAAGTAATTTCAGCAAACTTGAACGGTTTCGCAATCAGCTTGTTGGCAAGATGGTTTTTTGGAACATCTTCAACCGCGCCAGACATTATCATGGCCGGCATATTTGGTCTTTGACTCTTGGCAAGAGCGACCAACCTGTCGCCGTTCATTCCTGGCATATTAAAATCCGTTATAAGAACGTCAACCATACCAATGTACTGAACGGCATCATCCCCTCTTTCACAGACAATTGAATCAAAACCTTCCGTCTCGAAAACTTCTTTCAGAATTTTTTGAATGATCCTTTCGTCATCAACTACAAGAATGGTCTTTCCCATCGGCACTTCCTCCTTTTTGTTTAATTTTTATTTTTTGTACACCAAAAGACAGTATATCACCTTTTCAATAAAAAGCAAGTGTTAGTACTCCCTGAGTGAAACTTGAGCGTCTATCTTCTGAGCGAGGTCAAGAGCCACCTGAACGGCGATTAGAAGCGCTGTACCGCCTAATACGATAGTTGTGACGCCCGTAAGCCCTTGCATTATGGACGGAGCAACGGCCAGAAGGCCGAGGAAACATGCGCCCGGGAGCGTAACTCGGTTCACTATATTGCCGATGTATTCTTCAGTCTCGCGACCTGGGCGAACGCCCGGAACGAATGCTCCCGTCTTCTGAAGATTCTCCGCTACGCGGTGCGGCTCAAATGTTACGGCAGTATAGAAGTACGTGAAGAGCACGACGAGAATGAAGTATGCGGATCCATATTTCCACGGATTAGAAAGGAAGGTGCTGTACCAAAGCGCCGCGTCAGAAGCGAATGAGATATGCGTAGCCCCGAGCATTGAGAGCGCCATCTGAGGAAGAAGCAGAAGCGAGAGAGCAAAAATAATAGGAATTACGCCGGCTTGCAGAAGTCTGATGGGAAGATACGTAGCCGCGCCCTGAGACATCGCCGCACCGCGCACTGCCCTTGCGTAGGCTATTGGTATTGAACGCTCAGCATCAGATACAACAACAACCGCATAGATGAGCGCGAGCGCGAGCGCGAAAAATGCCAGATAAGTCGGGATGTCCGCGGCGGTTGCTGAGAATATAGTTTGAGAAATACTTGATGGCACGCTGGCTAGGATGCCTGCGAGAATGATCAGTGAGACACCGTTGCCGATGCCGAATTCCGTAACCAGTTCGCCTATCCACATGAGAAGCATTGAGCCTGCCGTAACAAGTATGACATTTACTATAAATGCCGATGTTCCCAAATTAACAATGACGTTCTGGCTCTGAAGAAGGAACAGGAAACCGACAGATTGCAGAACGGCGATAGGAATAGAAAGAATGCGGCTCCATTCAATGAATTTTGCACGGCCCGCCTCGCCTTCTTCAAAGTACGCCTGTTTTACCTGCGGAAAGATTATTGTTCCGAGTTGCATGATGATAGAAGCGGTGATGTATGGACCGACTCCGAGCATCACTATCGATAGACTTGAAAGTCCGCCGCCTGAGAAAATATTCAGGAGACCGAAGAATTGGTTATTTGAAAAGAATGATGCGAGAGCGGCGTAGTCAACTCCCGGTATTGGAACGGAAGCCAGAAGACGGAAGACCGCGAGCGCGCCCAACAGGAAAAGGATTCGGAAACGTATCTCGGGATCCCCGAATGCCAATTTGATCTTGCGAATAAAAGAATTAAGCATTGTTTGTGCTGCCGCCGGCGGCAAGAAGTGCGGCTCGCGCCACTTCAGACAGTATGCACCCATTTACGACAAGCGCTTTGGTAATAGGACCGGCACCTAAAATCTTCACGATAGGCGCGCGCCCTTTCGCACGGCGCACAAGACCTTTTTTAACGAGCGATGCCGGAGACACTTTTTCTCCCGCTTTATACATTGTATCAAGCACGGACAGGTTTACCGCCGTAACTGCAATCCTGTTCGTACGAACCGAACGTGCGCGGTTCTTACCGTGACCGCGAAGTTTCGGAATTTTCTTTATGATGTCGCGGGATTCAGGACGTATTTTATGTCCTGCGCGCGAGCTTTGTCCCTTGCTCCCGTGTCCGCTTGTCTTGCCGCGTTTGCCACCGCGGCCGACCGGCTCCGGTTTTTTATTCTTTGTTCTAGGCGCGAATGAGTTGAGTTGCATACTATTTAAATTATTTTCCGCCGAATTCCGGCAAACGCAACTGCTTGAGAGCCTCTACGGTCGCACGCGCGATAGTCAATTTGTTTTTTGAACGCGTGTGAATCTTTGTAACCACGTCGGTCACGCCGGCAAGGTCAAGTACGGTGCGCACAGCCGAGCCTGCGACGAGACCGCGTCCCTGCGACGGGATTATCTCAACTGTTGAAGAGGAATATTTAGCCATCACCTTGTGAGGAATTGAGCCTGAAGGGGTGCGGAGGACCGTAAAAAGATTTTTCTTTGCGTCGCGAACCGCTTTATCTATTGCCAATGCAGTATCAACACCTTTTCCAAGACCGACTCCAACGCGTCCCTTCTTATCGCCAATGATAATAACGAGACTGAAGTTGAAACGTCGGCCTCCTGCCATAACGCGGGCAACGCGGCGCGCATCAATCGTAACCTGTTCGAATTCACCGCGTTCGCGCGGAGCGCGGCCGCGGCCGCCGCCACGAGGGGCACGTCCGCGCAACGATCCTCGGCCGCCGCCACGCGCATTGGGGGTAGGTGCAGCCGTTATGACGTCCGCAGGCGCAGCATCCACAATATCGGGAGCCAAAGCTCCTTCAGTATCCTGTATTATCTCCTGTTCAATTTCAGTAGCCATATAAATTTAGAAAATGAGTCCTCCTTCGCGCGCCGCGTCAGCGAGCGTTTTTACCTGTCCGCCGTAACGGTATCCGGCACGGTCAAAAACGACCGTCGCAATGCCGGCAGCCTTGGCTGTTTTGGCTATCGCTTCGCCGACGGCTTTCGCCTGTACCGACTGCGGTCCTT
>Ga0247841_10003866_pt1 | contig 26841 bp, 9 predicted proteins | sample LaCruzMarch2015__2_FD_192410 | JGI IMG/M metagenome (GOLD analysis project Ga0247841, IMG submission 192410) | Freshwater microbial communities from meromictic Lake La Cruz, Castile-La Mancha, Spain - LaCruzMarch2015_18m | ecosystem: Environmental > Aquatic > Freshwater > Lake | place: Spain... | reverse complement strand
TTTATCAAACGAACGGCGCGGACGGCTTTCACCTTCGCTACTCTTATCAAACGAACGGCGTGGACGGTCTTGGTCGCTTCTCCCACTATCTGATCGTTTGCTTTTGTTGAAAGACCTGCCACCACTTGCTGGCTTACTTTTTGAAGACCTGGGACTGTCTTTTTTAGGTGTACTTCCCCCCGGTCTGCTTTTGCGATCCATAGAATTCTGATTTTTGCAAAGGTACGAATTTTTTGCCCTGCTGTATGTTTTTAATAAAATAGTAAATTCCGGGAAACCTGCAACATGCTCATTATCTTATTTTTGCATAAGCATCGAAATGCTTGGGTCCGAAATACCTGAATTTTCAAATTTATTTTAAAAATCTCATGGGATTTACCCCAATATTTACTATATTTGTAAATAATTAGATGCCTATCATTTTTAATTATCCTCGACTATGAAAAACTATAAGGAACATATTATCACGATTGGGCATTTCGCATGGTCGCGTGCTTTGCTGCTTCAGATTTTATTACAGGATAGTGGTATTGATTGTTTCATTGTTTCGAAAGATGCTGTGTTGACACAAGGTTTTGTTGATTTGCGGGTGAATGAAGCAGATACGGAAAAAGCTATCAGAATTATTGAAACATCAGTTGCTGACATAGGCACGGCCAAAGAAAGCGCATTTATCAGGCTTCAATCAATAAGAAGGATCCTTGTACCGGTTGATTTTTCGGAAATCTCTTTTAATGCATGTCGGTTTGCTACCAGCGTGGCCGGAAAATACAAGGCAGAGGTTAAATTGCTGCATGTTTACTACAATCCGGCAATGGATATTTCACCTTACGCTGATCATTATTCCTATCAGATCAAGTTATCGGAAAGCCTTCGGGAGATTGAAAAAAGTGCGCGCGAGAATATGCTGAAACTCGAAACTAAGCTGAAAACTTGGTGCAACAAAGAAAATTTATCTAAGGTACATGTCTCTACAAAACTGGTAAACGGTTTTAATAGCGAAGAAATTCTTTATTACAGTTTAAAATACCACCCGGCAATCATCATCATGGGAACCCGCGGCCTAACCCGCGATAACTATAAAGCTTTCGGACATGTAACCAGCCGTGTGATCGAACAATCGAAAATTCCAGTCCTGGCGCTGCCTTCAGGTTCCGTTAAAAGTGTTCATGAAATAAAAAACATACTTTATGCAACCGATTTTGATCCTTCTGATTATTCGGCAATAAATAAACTTATTCAAATGCTAAATCCTTTCGGGATTGTATTGCATTGTGTCCATGTAAGTTTCGTAAATAAAAAGCCCTGGGAAAACCTGAAAATGAAAGAACTGAAGGAACATCTTATCAATCAGTATGTTGGCGTTGGGCTGCACTTTGAGCATATTGCCACTGACAATATTTTAAACGGGTTGGAAACGTATATAAGGGATCATACTATTGACGCCTTGGCAGTTACAACCCACAAACGCAACCTGCTTGAGAAACTATTCCTTCCAAGTATGACCCGCAAGATTTTTAGCGAAACCGGAAAACCACTATTGATATTTCATTCGAAGGAAAAATAAGTGAAAATCTGCTCTTTGCTCAATCCATTATTTCGAGCTATTATAACCGAGCCATAAACGCGTCGGGTATGTGGTTGATCATTACTTTACCACCACCCAGCAGAATCCCGATCACATCAAACCGGGTTTGACCTTTGTAATCAAAAGCCATAATGTAACCTTCGGCAGCCCGGACAAGGGCTTTCTGCTTTGCTGCTTTTACCTCCATTTCCGGTTCCCCGAAAACATCGGTAGTGCGGGTTTTTACTTCCACGATAACCAACCAATCGCCATCGCGGGCTACAATATCAATTTCATCGTGGCTGAAGTGCCAGTTGCGTTTCAGAATTTCATACCCTTTCTGTCGGAGATATTTTTCTGCAAGGTCCTCCCCTATTTTACCAAGTTCGTTATGTTTTGCCATGGGTCACCCGAAAAAATATCGTACAAGATGCAGGATAAAATAGATAAACAGAAAAAATCCCAGAATGAATAAGGATGGCTTCAACATTCGCCTGATCAACATGCCTTTAATGGCTTTGTTACCCGAATCAACAAACCCTAAAACTGATCCGTTTTCATGAACAACCAATTCGACTTCCCTACCAAGGAAAAGTGCGCGGTTGTCGGGAATATGGCCTGCCGGAAAACCAAAACAAACCGGAATACCAAGTTCCCTGACATACGAAAAAATGATTTCCTCAGCAGTTTTTCCATATGGAATAAGATTGTCTTTCATGTCGGAAAGCCCGCCTACAATCAAGCCTTTTAAGCCCGAAAGTTTGCCGGTACGCTTCAGGTTCATCATCATCCGGTCGAGATGGTACAGGTACTCGTCAACATCTTCAAGAAAAAGTATCTTACCGCTCGTGTCAATATCCGATGGGGAACCTATGAGGGAATAAAGAATTGACAGGTTCCCGCCAACTAGCGATCCTGATGCGCTGCCTGAAAGATTAAGCGGATGCGCTGGTAGCCTGTATGTGTTCGATTCGCCGAACAATACCTGCCGCAGGGATTTCAAGGCCTCATTTTCTATTCCCTGCTTTGGGAAATTTACCGGCATGACTGAATGGATAGTTTCGATCCCAAACCGGGAATGAATATGCGAATGCAACACGGTAACATCGCTGAAACCAATAATCCATTTTGGGGATTGATTAAATTTGGTAAAATTCAGGCTGTCAATAATTTTTATCGTTCCATAACCGCCACGTGCGCAAATGATGGCTTTGATTTCCGTATCGTCAAGCATCATCTGTAAATCCGAGGTGCGATCCTCTTCCGAACCTGAAAATTGGTTGAATTCACCAAACAGATGAGGTCCGGTAACCACCTGTAACCCCCATTCGCGAAAAACATTGAAAGCCGGATCCATTTCCCAAACCGATACTTTGCGGGCAGGTGCCACGATGGCTATTTTATCGCCGGGTTTTAGGTATGGAGGGGTTATCATGGTTGGAAAGGTCAAAAATCAACGGTTGATAGTGCTAACTTTTTAATTAATATTCAAATGTATGTTCAATCCCGGTTTTTGAAACTGTCCAAAAGTAATGAAATTGGTTGTGTTGAAAATATATTCCAGGAATAAATGACGATTTTGTATTTACAGTGCAAAACCCAGCAATAGATAATTTGCAGAGTAAAACACCCGAAGCCCTTTCCGGCTGTATTTTTTCGGTAGTGATTTATGATCTGAGCGGTCAAAGTGTTTTCTGCCAACCCCATGAAAACCGGACAGTTTTCAATGTTAATATTTCTTCGCTCGATGATGGAATGTACTTGCTGATTATTACAGACAATAAAAAAATGTACGTTCAGAAGTTTATAGTTATCAAATGTCAACGCTTGATCTTCTAATAGTATCATTCGCCGAACCTGTCATACCCTCTCCCCGTTAAGCCAGGTTTTAAAAGCGGCTGTTTTCAAACGACTTACAATAATTTCCAGCTTTGGATCGGCAGCAATTTCCACCTTGAACTTGTAGTTGAAATAATTATGCACCTTTCGGATGGCATCGGCCGAAACAATAAATTGCCGGTTTGCCCTGAAAAACAATGCCGGATTGAGTTTCTCTGACAACTCTTCGATGGAATGCGGAATAATGTAACGCTTGTTGTCATGCGTAAGCAGGAAAACCTCTTTGTCCTCGGCATAAAAGCAGGATATTTCTGAAACCTTCACCGGAATAAGGGCATCACCTTTGCTGATCAGGAACCTGTCCTTATAATTTGCCGTTGGGGGCATCTTCAGGGATTTGATCAGTTCGTACAGCTGTCCGTTAGGGTTTTCGGTGGTGTAATATTCCTTCAGTCTTCTGAATTTCTCGAGGGAGGTTCTCAGTTTTTCCCTGTTCACGGGTTTCAGCAGGTAATCAATACTGTTGAGTTCAAAGGCCTGCAACGCATATTCGTCGAAAGCTGTGGTGAAAATGACCGGGGTAACCACCCGGCATTCCTCAAACACAGTGAAACTCTTGCCATCAGCCAGCTGGATATCGAGGAAAATAAGGTCGTAAACAGGATTTGTCTTCAGGTGGGCAACGGTGGCGGTTACGGTATCGAGCGGTCCGGTTATTTCAGCAGCAGGTTCTGATTCCCTGATCAGCTGTGCCAGGCGCTGAGCGGCAAGTTCCTCGTCTTCAACTATAAGGATTTTCATTCGAGTGTTTTTTGCTATTTGGAATTTGGAATTTGGGTCTTTTAAAGTTCTGAATTTGTAACCCTCATAAGCATAAAATATTGCTTAAATCGCTCTTTCAAACAACGGAAGCGACACAATAAATTTCCCGTCTTCCTTTTTTACACCAATATTTTCCCCGGTTAGGTGTAGGTAACGGTTCCGGATGTTTTCGAGGCCAACCCCTGTTGAAGGTTCCTTGTCAATTTTAGCCCTGATGGTGTTCTCAATTACAATGTACTGGCTTTCATAAATATATACCTTTACCTGCAGTGGATTTTCTTTGGAGACCACATTGTGTTTCAGTGCATTTTCGAGCAACATCTGCAGCGACAGGGGCGGAATGGCATAATGGTAATACTTTTCAGGCACGTCGAAATCAACAAGCAGTTTGTCGCCAAAACGGCTTTGCTGTATGAAAACGTAATCGCGCGCAATTTTCAGTTCGTCGCGCAGCAATACCGCTTCTTTGTCGCGCGAATGAAGCATGTAACGCATAATTTCGGAGATGCTTTCCACGTACCTTGATGCCACAGGGTTTTCGCTCACAAGCATCAGCAGGGTATTCAGGCTGTTGAACAGGAAATGCGGGTTCACCTGGTTGCGCAGGGTGTCGTAACGGGCTTCGAGGTTTGCTTTTTCGAGCGCCTGTGTGCGCAACAGGTTTTCCTTCCATTGCACAAAAAACGCCACCGAAGCATATATCGCACTTATCATAAAGGTAATGATCAACGATCCGAGGATCAGGGTGGTTTTGCCTGAACGGCTTATTTCCGACTTCAGGTAATTTTCAACAACAAAAATCTCACCCGCTTCAACCACCAGTACAAAAACAGAAAGCGCCACTACCTGGAACACAATTATTTTAAATGTTTCCTTGAAAATGGAATAACGGCTGATGGCAAACTGAATGATCAGCATGCTTCCGTTCCAGATGAGTGCGGTGCGGATGAACGAAACAAGGAATGCCTGAAGGAATCCTGCCTCGGCATGGGAATAACCGCTGTCAATAAAAACCGAGATCAGGGACATGATGGTTATGCTGCTGAACCTGATGAGGTATTCGCGCCAAAAGCCCTTCCTTGATCTTATCTCAGGAATGCAATCCGGCATCTCGTTTGTTTGTTTTTTCATGGAAATAGTCTAAAAGATCTTTCTAACCTTAATTATTCAAGTATAAGATAAAAGACAAAAGTAAAAAGATAAAAGACAGGCTGATGTTAACCTCCTGACTTCGACACTGGGACACCCAAATCAAAGTTAAGTGCATGAGAATTGAATATATGGTGTCATAAATTTGTTTTTAACCCGTTTATGCAATTCTAAAGAACTCTAAATCGATTGGGACACCCAAGTGTCAAAGTCAGGAAGTATAAGATAAAAGACAAAAGTAAAAAGATAAAAGACAGGCTGATGTTAACCTTTATTGTAATTCCTTTTGGGATGCATATTTTTATGACTACTTTTCTAATATATTGATCCTTTTATCTTTAAACTTTTATCTTTTGTCTTTTTATAAGTTTGTGAATTAAGAAGGGCAAATGTCCTTCGGTCAACCTGAATTAACCCATCTGTTTCCCCAATTTTTCAACCTTTGCCAGCCATTCCTTCCGTTTGTTTTCATCCGACGATTTTACCGCACTGAAGGAAGTTATCTTTACTGGGCTGATGCCGCAAAACCCCAATATTCCTGTTTTTATTGAATGGTGACCCGGATTCCGGTAAACCAGCGAATAATACCATTTGGGCGTATCCATCGTAACGATGACCCTTGCCGATTTGCCTGTCAGCAGTTTGTCCCACAACACTGAATTCTCGCGGTACCTGAAAGCAAATCCCGGAAGGAATACCCTGTCGAAAAATCCTTTCAGTAATGCCGGGTAGGTGCTCCACCAGTTGGGATACACAATCACGATATGGTCGGCATTGCTTATTTCCTTCTGCATTTCCAATAAATCAGGCTCCAGTTCTGTGCGCTGCCTGTATCCATTGGTTAACACCGGGTTAAATTTCAGATCGGTCAGATTTACAAGTTTGCAATCAGCACCTGCTGAATCTGCGCCTTTTTTATAGCTTGCTGCCAGGCTATTGCATAAACTCTCTTTATCAGGATGTGCGTTTATTATCAGTATCTTTTTCATGATTTAAGTATTTATAAATTGGTTAATGTATTTTGTTTTCTTAAATAGTTTTTCGTTTCACCATTGCGCAACCGGGGTTGTTACCCCGCTTATCCCGGCAGGATCAGAAATGCAACCTGTACTGCATCATGGGGAAGAAACCGAGCTGGTTCATGTTGTTCACCTTGTTTTCGGAGCGGCTGTAAACCTGCATCAGCACGTTGTTGTGATCGGTAAAATTCTCTATGTAGAAAACCCATTCCTGTGAAACCCTTTTCATGTTCAGCCTGTAGCCGAATTTTATATCTGCCTTGAAGAAAGGGTCGAACTGCTCGCTGAAGGCTTTGGTGTTGTCGTATTTGGTGGTTCCGGCAGCCTGCGAAGCCTCGAGGTTCACCGGGGTGTAACGCTTACCGCCTGCATAGGTCATCTTGAAATCAATATTGAGCGCCGATTTGCTGTTCAACGGGAATTCCTTGCCCACCAATACATTTATCACATAGTTGCCGTTAAATGTTGTATTCCTTTCAACACCGTCACTGCCTTTGTATTTCGATTGGAAAAGCGATAATGTGGCAAGATAGTAGAAGTTTTTGCTGAAGAACCTTTCCATGGTAAATTCAAGCCCGTAATTGCTGCCGGTACCTTTGTTGGTGAGGCTGTCCTCGGCTGGCACGCCCCAGCTTGCACCGGCGTTGAGCAGGCTGAACGAGGTACTGGCCTTTTCCACAGGAACATCATACAGGCTCTGGTAATAGGCTTCTGCTTTGAAACGGGTGTTTTCGGAAAAGGAATTGCTGTATCCCAGCACCATCTGGTGCGATTTGGTAAACCCCAGTTCCTTGTTGGTTTCCACGAGTGAACCATCATTCAAATGCGTTCCCAGGAAATAGGTGGACAAGGTTTGGGTGCGCGAATGCAACCCATACCCGAAACTAAGCTTCTGCCTGGCTGCCAGTTCCCAGTTGAAACCGATACGCGGTTCGATACTGGCAGCACCGTTGAGGTCGAAATAACTCACATGCAAACCCGGCACAATGCTGATCTGATCGTTAAAGTGGTAAGTAGCCTGCACATACGGCTGGTACATAGTTACCCCGTTGTTCAGTCCTTTGCTGTAATCAATTACCGTGCGCAGACCCTGGTCCTCGCTGTTGAAGGTTTTGGTAAACAGGTCGAATCCCATGCGGTCCACCACAAAACCTGCCCTGGCCGAAAGCCTGCTGTTGTATTTCTTGTGCACAAAACCACTGAGCGAAGTACGGAATTCGGCATAGTTATGGTCAATGTTAGGGTGCGGAGCGCCTGTTATGTCGAGGGTGTCAATGGTGGTTCCGCCATTCTGGTAAATCCCCGAAAGGGTGAGCTTGTAATAACTGTGTTCGTTCATAAACCGTGTGTACGAAATGCCCGATGCACCCATGCGCGAACGGTTCCTGAGGTCCTGCCCTTCGTCGGAGTAAAGATCCTGCTGATTGCCATTCTTGCTGTCGAGCATGGCTATTTCACTGTCGCCACCCAACCCGAATACGGTTATCCTGCCTTTTTTCAAGGGGAAGTTGAGTTTGAACGAAAGGTCTTTGTATTTCGGGACGCCGGTAGTGCCCATGTCCATGATGCCATCCATTGCTTCGAGGGTGGAATAGCGGAAATTGGCCAGGTACGATGCCCGTTGGTTTTTGCTGAACGGGCCTTCGGCACCGGCTTCGAAACCGTTGAAACCTACCTGGAAGAGGTATTCGTGCTTCTGATTGTTGCCGTTGCGCACACTCAGGTCGAACACGCCGCTCAGCGCGTTGCCATATTGCGCGGGGAAAGCGCCTGTAAAGAAATCGCTGTTCTGCAGCAGGTTGTTGTTCAGCATGCCAACCGGACCACCGGTGGTGCCGCCTTCAGCAAAATGGTTGGGATTGGGAATGTCCACATCTTCGAGCCGCCACAGCAGTCCACTGGGCGAATTGCCGCGGATGATGATATCGTTGCGCTGGTCATTGGCTGAGGAGACCCCTGCATAATTCATTGCCATGCGGGCAATGTCGCCGCGGCTTCCGGCGTATTTTTCGGTTTCTTCCACCGTGAACGAGCGGGCGCTCACGGCAGCCATCTGGTTGCGGGTTTCGTCCTTGTGCACCGAAGCCGTTACAACCACTCCCGAACCTATCATTACATTCTCTTCCAGTTCTACCTCAAGCACGACTTCCTTCACGGAGTTTACAATAATGCCTTCGATAACAGCAGGTTTGTACCCCATATAGGTTACCTGTATGCTTTGCCTGCCGATGGACACTTTTTCGAGGCGGAAGTTGCCATCGTTATCGGTAATTGCACCTTTCAGCGGTTCGGAGTGAAGCAAAACAATGCTTGCACCGGGTAAAGAGGTTTTGGATTCCTTGTCCAACACATGCCCGCGGATGGTTTGAAGCGGTTGCGCCCATACAAATGCTGAGGTGAGAACAATTATTGCAATAATCATTAATTTTTTCATCGGATGTTTGTTTTTGGTTTTGATGAGGCAAAATTGCAGCATCAAAGGCAATTAGTTTAGCATTTTCCGATGAAATGAAGAAAAACGGGGATGAATGTTGCAAAAAAGGGAATGAAGCAAAGATCTTTTCATGGCAAAAACAACACTCTGGTCTGCATTGACAGAACTGATTCTAAAAGATGAAAACGAACAAGCATATTTTTCATCATATCTATTGTAATATCAATACATTTGCAAATCTTTTCTTCCAATAATCAAAAAAACAAACCACAACAAACCAAACTATTCACCTTTTAAACAATGATTTTATGAAACTTAGAAATTGGATTTTCATGTTGAGTATCGGCATACTTGCCTTGACATCCTGCAAAAAAGACAGTGATGAGTCAGAACCCATGCCCTTGATTGCCACAGAAACTTCCGATGGCATCACCTCCACCTTTTCGTACAAAGATGGCCGGCTTGACAAAATTGTCAACAGCGACAACAGCAAGACTACTTTTACCTATGAAACCTCAAAAGTGACCGTATCCGAATTTGAATCGAATGGCACCATAAGCTCTACGGAAATTTATACGCTTAATTCCAAAGGCTTGGCAATTTCCTCTACCTCGACCGGGAAAAAGAAAAAAAGCGGGAACATGATCACTGATAGATTGATGCTGAAAAACAGCACTTCCACCACCGCCACTTATGAATACGATGCCAACGGTTATATGACAAAAGTAACCATGTCGGATGGTACCACAACTTCTTCCTCCACTTTGGTGATAACTGACGGAAATCCGACCAGCGGAACCGCCACTTCAGAAGGTTTTACTTTTAATTTACTATTTGCATATTTTACCGATAAAACCAATACCATCGGGCAGGAAAACGAAGGCACAACCTTTTTGGGCAAGCAAAGCAAAAACCTGTTGAAATCAGCTACTATTTCTTTTATAGGTTACTCTGTTTCCAGTAATTATGTGTATGAATATGACAGCAAAAACAGGGTTACCAATCAGACTGAAACTGACAGCGATGGGAATACACACATAGTTTCCTATACATTCATCAACTAAACTCCCTTTGGCACTGTCGTATTTTCTGAGACATGCCGATCATTTTCGTCTTTTTCCACGGTGGGCGGGATATGCAAATCCCGCCCATCTTTGTAACAGGACCATAAAAAAAGCCGCACCCGGTTAGGATGCGGCTTTTTGTTCAGAACGGATTAAGGTAAAAATCAGGGTGTCAGCTTAATAACAAACAACGCTGAATTGTTGAAAATGAAGAGTTGATCTTCATTGTCCACTTTACCATCGCCATTTACATCGGTAACGATATATCCTATCCAGAATTCCTTAGCGGCATTGTCCACCTGAATCATATCGTTGGCATCCACCACACCATCGCGAGACACATCGCCGGCATAAATCCCATAAATACCGGGCAAGAGCAGTTTCAAATTGTTGCCATAGGCTTTTTCAGGAGCATCGAATGATACCGTAATGGAACTTCCGGCAAACGAAACCGGAGAAGCTGTAGTGGTTTCGATACTATTGCGGTGCTTTATGGTTACAAAATAAGAACCGTTGAAGACCACCGGAATGGTAACCGTTGCTATGCCTGTTGTGCTCAGGCTTACATCTTCATCAGCGTAAACGATGGTATTGTAATTGATGGCGTCATGCAATTCGACGGTAATCTTGTCGGCGACGCCGGTTCCCCACATAGGCACACCCACGTCTTGGGCTTCGTTCATCAGGCCGGCAGCCGTATTGTACAGTCCTTCGAGGTAAGTATTGACTGTGAGAAGCCTGCTATTGGTGATTTCAAAAGCCATATCGCTGTATTTTCCGGGAGGAGGGGTTGGCCAGAAAATGGTTTGCCAGATCGAAACCTGGTTCATAGAAGCTGCCCCGCAATGTATCGGATAATACCATCGGTTGGCTTCCTGCCATCTCCACACCGGCGGATTCTGCACACTGACAGGAATAGCCTGGATACTAACCCAGTAAGTAGTTCCGGGTACCTGAGCAAAAGGCTGGGGCAATATGAATTTGTAATAGTATATCTTGCTCAATTCAATGTTGATCGAACCCGTATATGTTTCCTGGATTGTGCTGAATGGGACAATGTAGGTGCTTAATGGAATACCAGGCAAGCAATTGGCATTAGAATAGATTTTGATGAGGAAATTGTTGATACCCAATCCGCGTTTTTCCAGGTGTGTGATCTCATCCATTTCATAATTCCCCCACCAGTGGATACCGGTAACTAAGCCTCCGTTGCAAACCCAATCGTCGGCAACAATGATCACATTATCGGTATGAAGTCCAGGATAATTAATATCAGGCATTTGCAACCATTTTTCGCCATAAGCTGAAACATTGATTCTATAATCCTCCACTTCGCCATCGGAAGCCAGGCCTGTAAAGGAGAGAGCGGGTTGGTGGCTGAAACGGAATCGCGCATATGTCTGCCCTGCCGTTACATTGGCCGGGGCAATGAAAGTGAGATAATTATCACCTGCTTTCAAATTCAGATCGCTGAAAATCTGCTCCCCGGCATCAGCCCATGAACCATTGCTGTTGAAATCAATCCAGGTGTTCAGCAGGGCATCGCCAACCGAAGCGGTTACCTTGATCTTGCATGGATTGCCTGCTGACAACGGCCAGAGGAACTGAACGCCATCCTCATCGTCGAGACCTGAGAGATCATCGCCATCAGCAAGCGGTGAAGGCAGACCGTCGGGTTCGGAATCAATCAGCGCACCAAGGAAGGTACTGCCGTCACTCAAATGGCGTGGTCCGTCATCTGCCAGCAGCACAGGATAAGGGGCAGGCAAATCACCAAAATCAAAATACTGAACAGGAGGTCCAAGCGTACGCAATGCCCAGCAGTCGAAAGTGACGACCGATGATAAGGGTGCCTTACCGGTTCCAATCAGCATCATTTGTATAATACCTTCAACTCCTGATTGCGTCATGTCTCCCATCGTAACAGTATAAACTCCGGGTTCGGTTATGGCAATCTCCTGCATGCACATATCGCCACAATTCGGCGAGTGAACCAAAAGTGCCGCCGGTTCGGTAACGGATAGTATATTCAGATACAATTGCATATTTTGCCAATATATGCTCAAGGGATCTATTGTAAAGGTAAATGTCAGGTTTTCTACATACCCTGTACCCATGCTTGCAGGTAAAGTATTTAGCGGGAGCGGTAACTGATCTATCCCGTCAATGAGCAGGTCTGGAGTAGTAATATTTCCAAATTCAGCAGATAAGCCATCGGTCCCACCGAATGAGAACCCTGCAAACGAATGTACGTTCGATTCCGATTGGACAAGTGCCTGTGTGGTATTCGAGGAAGTGGTAAGTTTGTAACCCGGCCCGTTATTGTCGTCATGAATTTTCACTGTAGTGGAACGGGTTGGATCGCCGTTGATAACCCGCTGGTTGTTACCCGGTTGGTATCCCGCTGAGCCTGGAATATTCCAGTTAAAGACCATCGTTTTAGTTGCTCCTGTGACCGGATCAATTACAGTGACGGTAACATTCCCACAGTTTTCATCATCGCCTTCGAAGTCGAGCACCAATTGCCCGCCGGGAGGGATGACAAACTCCTTCCAGTCACAGAATTTCTTCATGGGGGTAATGGTTACACAGCGGGTTGCACGCGCTGCATTTGCCCGGTCGGTGCTGTCTTTCACCCATTTGTCGCGTAAACTGTCAGCGTTGGGTACGGTAGGATGGGTCCGGTACCATTGTGCTGCCCAATGCGCATAATCTATCTTACCCTGTAAGTAACGTTGGTAAGCTTTTCGTGCCGAATCCACTGCCTGTGGATATGAACATCCTGCTGTCAGGGCATTAATTTTCCCTTGCAGATAGGGGTCACAAACACCATGGGGGCTGTAACTCGGATTGTCATCGGAATTTGAATTGATATTAATAGTTGCCTTGTTCAATGGATCGAGTGTTGAGAGACTATCTACAGCTTTTTTAGCATAACACTCTGTAAATTCGTCATACATGGTTGAACAGCAGGAATCAATGATCATCTGTTCGAGTGCTTTCAACTCTTCGGGAGTAAGCACTTCGTCACCCGTAAGGCAAATGTCGCCGTCTTCTTCGCCATGGTTTGAAATGAACTTCTGGAAGGTAGCCGGAGTTCCTTTATCGCTACAAGCCGCCACTCCATTTGAAATGGTTTGAAACGAACCTGCTATGCTGGTGCTGTCGGCGGGGAACACACTGCCTGCCGGTATGCGGTTATCGCGACCGGTTCCATCGTAATAATGAACCTTAACATTTGACGGGCAATAATTCTGTTTTTCGGTTTTGAATTTGTAAAGAGCTACCAGCGATTCCCAATATTTGCTGTGGTTGTTGGCATCGTCCACGCCACCGCTTATCAGCACAGCAAACTTACAGGAATCGCAAGCTGTCGGTGCTTTAAACCCATTATCTCGTATCCGGATGTTTTCAAGCCATCCCGACCGGGATGAGGTATCTTCGCCTCTGTAATAAACTGCGGTTTCGAGCACTGAGAGATGGATGATCACCGAATCCTCGGGATGGTACGAATTTGGATTTGCCACATAATCTACAATACCTTTAACAACAACATAACCTCCGTTCATGGCTGAGTCGGGTGGTTGGATATCGTCAAGGACAAGGTACGACTGAGCCGGCAGGTGTGTGTTTTTATCCCAGTCTCCATAAAAATCGAGCAGGAATTTTTGGGTAGTATCGCTGTAAAATCCGACCACAAAGGTTGTATCTCCCTCCTGGATCGTCAGATCGCCATATAGGTCATGAACCGTGCCGGCATCACACATTGAGACATTTTCCATATAATCTTCTAATTCTCCATCGGAAGCCAACCCATAATATGGAACCGACAACTGGGTGCTGTACCTGAACCGTGCATAGGTGGTGCTGCCGGCTGTTCCCAAAGGCACCTGGAATGTGAGATAATTATCGCCTACGCTCAGGCTCTGGTTGGTGAAGATTTGTTCTCCGGCATCCGACCATGTTCCGTTATCGTTAAAATCGAACCATGCATTGAGGAAAGCATTGTTTGCCGAGGCAAGCACTTTAATTCTGCAGGTTTGCCCGGCGGCAACAGGCGTGAGGAAAGTAACACCGTCCTCGTCATCAACTCCGTTCAGGTCGTCGCCATCGGCAAGTGCTGAGGGTAAGCCGTCGGATTCGGCATCTATCAAACTGCCCAGTTGTGTACTTCCATCCAGGATGTGGCGACCACCGTCGTTCAGCAGCAAAGTCTGATAGCTATCGGGGGCATCGCCATAATCAATATCCTGAGCAACCGAAGATTTTATGACGAAAGCCATATCCATAAACTGCGAAGGACTTCCTATCTGAATGGTTTGCCAGGGTGTAACATACGAACTGGTTGCTGCTCCGCAGAGTACCGGATAGTACCCTCTGTAAGCTTCCTGCCATCTCCACACAGGTGGATCACTGGGGTCGCCTGATACAAGCATTATGCTTATCCAGTAATGTGTTCCGGGAATCTGGTTATAGGGCTGGGGTAAAGTGTAGGAATAGTAGTAGATTGGGCTGTCCTCGTCATTGGCAAGGCCGGTATTTACTTCTACCAGTGCTGAAGGATTAATTGTATAACTTTGAAGAGCCGGTTCCACAGGCAGGCAATTGGCATTGGCATGGATTTGCAAAGTCCAACTGTTGATGCCGCTGCCTCGTTTTTCGTTTCCATAGGGATCAAGCTCGTAATTCCCCCACCATTCAATCTGGGTGATTTGTCCACCGTTACAGATGAAATCGTCAGCAACAAAGAGGTCGTGAGCATGTGAACCGGGCAGTGTGGTATCGGGCAGTTGCTGCCATTTGATTTCTCCATATTCGGTAATTTCAACTAAATAATCCTCAACTTCGCCATCCGAAGCTAATCCTGTGTAGGATAATGAGGGTTGATGGCTGAAACGGAAGCGGGTATAAACCTGGCTTGCTGCAATACTTGCCGGAGCAACAAAGGTGAGGTAATTATCACCAGCCAACAGGCTAAGGTCGGTAAATACCTGTTCGCCGGTATCAGCCCAGGAACCGTTACCGTTAAAGTCGAACCATCCGTTGAAAAAGGCATTTGCCACCGAGGCGGTAACCTTTATCTTGCAGGGATTCCCTGCCGATAACGGCCAGAGGAATACAACGCCGTCTTCATCATCAGATCCTGCCAGGTCGTCGCCAAGGCAGTTGACAGAAGGTACTCCGTCGGCTTCGGCATCTTCCAGGGTTCCCAGGTAAGTAATTCCATCGAGTACATGGCGGGCCCCATCAATAGCCAGAAGTGTGGGGTACAAATTGGGGGCATCGCCGAAGTCGAGTTGTTGCTGTTCCTGTTCAATTTCAATCCTATAATCTTCCACTTCGCCATCAGTTGCCTGTCCGGTATAGGTTAATCCTGGGTACGAAGCAAAGCGGAAACGGGCGTAAGTAGTTCCGATGCTTGCCGAGGAAGGTGCGAGAACAGCAAGATTATTAACACCGGCGGTTAACCAAAGATCGGTAAAAACATGGTTATCTGTTTCAGCCCACGAACCGTTGCCGTCGAAATCAATCCAGGCATTCAGGTAACCGGAAACCGAAGCAGTAACTGTGATTGTAAACGATTGACCCGGATTTATCGGTGAACCGATTACAACACCATCCTCATCATCGCTTCCGTTCAGGTCGTCACCATCGGCATTGGCCGATGGAACCCCGTTTGATTCAGTATCTATCAGCAATCCCAAATAAGTAATACCATCATTTGCATGCCTTGCGCCATTGCTTGCCAGATAAGTGGGATAGTTCGGGTCGGGGGCATCGCCGTAATCAAGGTCAGCCATTGTCGAAAGTACCCGGTAATCTTCCACTTCGCCATCCGGTGCCAGGCCATAATACTGCAATCCTGGCTGAGAACTCAGCCTGAAACGTGCATAGGTTGAACCGATCGAAGCTCCTGCCGGAACAGTGAAATTTATAATGTTACCACCTGCTGTGGCAGGAAAATCAACGATGATTTGTTCCCCGGCATCTGCCCAGTCGCCATCAATATTAAAATCAATCCACCCCTGCAGGAACACTGGCCATAAAACCGATGATACCGTAATAGTAACAGAAGCAGACATCCCGGGATTGAGGGGTGTAGTGAAAACAACCCCGTCTTCATCGTCGGAACCGTTGATATCATCTCCGGTTGAACTTGCGTTGGGCTGACCATTAGCTTCCGAATCAATAATTGCCCCCATATAAACTCCCGGGTTTATATTGTGACGGGCACCATCACTGGCTAAAAGTGACGGGTAGGAAGGATCGGGAGCATCACCAAAGTCAATATAAACTGTCGGATTCAGGAATTTGTTAAAATATATATCACCCTTTGTGTCGGAACAACTTGAAGTATAACAAATATATGCATATGAACTATCAGTTTCCAGTCCCAGGTACTCGCCCATCCACAATCCGCTTGGGGTGCTTGGCGAAGCGGCTGCAGGAGTGAGATTAACCTGGACATTGGTTGCAAAAGTATTTCCTTCATCCGTACTGGTAGCCATATAAACGTCCCAGTTCAGGTCTGACGGGTCGTTGCGCCGGTCGTACCAGGCAATATCAATGGTACCATTGGGTTTTACTTTCATCCAGGGCAAAACCTGATCGTTGGTTGTAGCATCGTCGTTTACCTGCACCGGCGTAGTCCATGTAGCTCCGCCATCAGCCGAACTCATAAAGAGAATAGTTCCTTCATCAATTGTGAGCAGGCTTCTTTGACTAAAAGTGAGATAGAGTTTCTGCGAATTCGAAGGTGAAACCCCCAGCACTGCAGCACCTTTGGCAAGCACATCGCTCCCTGAATTCAGGCGGATGGGCGGAAGGGTAACAATTGCGACTAATGTATCGGCTGCTGACCATGTTATCCCTCCGTCGGCTGATGAATTCAGGTAAATTTTCCCAATACCACCTGTAACACAATCATAATCAATCCAGCAGATGTAAATTGTGCCATCGTGGGCAACTGCCGGATTAGGCATATTAGCCATATTGTGTTGGTTTTCGTTAAGGATAACCGCCGAACTCCAGGTAGCACCTCCGTTGGTAGATGCCGAGAAATAAATATCGCCCATCGGAGTACTCATATTCCAGCCCCTGTCCTTAATCCAAACCGCATAGATATTATTGAAACATGGACTTGCCGGATTCACATCGGCAATAATCTGGCAACGGTCGTTGAAGCGGTAATTTGGGTCGGGCGAACTGATAGGTTTTGGGTCGTACGAAATTTGAACCGGGCTTGCCCAGGTAACGCCTCCGTCAGTTGATTTGTGGATGTAGAAACCGCTTTCGGGGCCATTCACCCAATCGTAGTCGGTTGATATATGTGCCACATACACGTTACCACTTCCATCAGCGGTAGCGGCCGGGTCGAAAGCATCAATAAACGGAATTCCAAGAGGGTTGGATGGATATGGAAGTTGCTGGGGATTCCATGTGGTACCTCCGTCGTTGCTGTAACTTACACCCAATCCGGGGCCGCCACCATAAGGCTGATCGTTATAAGCAGCAATCAGAGCTGTGGGAACACCCGGAGTGTTTCCGGGTACAAGTGCCATGGAAATTTCGTTTTGAACAAAGGAATCGGAGGGATCAGGGTCAACGCATGTGCCTGATGCCTGCGATGTGATTTCAAATGCCATATCCAGATATTTCGACGGACTGCCGGTCACAATTGTCTGCCAGGGAATCAAATTGGTTTGATTTGCAGCGCCACAAAGTATTGGGAAATACCAGCGGTTGGCTTCCTGCCAGCGCCAAACAGCAGGATTGTTTATATCATTTGGATTTGCTATAATGCTTAACCAGTAAAAAGTACCCTGTACCTGTGCAAAAGGTTGAGGTAAAGTATAGGAGTAATAATAAACAGGGCAACCTTCATTGTTGATCAGGCCGATATAGGTTTCGGTTATCTGGTTGAAAGGTACAATAAATGATGCCAGCGGAGGATCAAGTGGCAAGCAGCCGTTATTGCTGTGTATCGAGACCAGAAAGTGATTGATACCGATGCCTCTTTTTTCCTGTCCAACAGCATCCAGTTCATAATTGCCCCACCAGTTTACCGAAGTAACCAGTCCGCCGTTGCACTGCCAGTCATCAGCAACCTGTATGCCGCTGTGAGCATGGGTCCCCGGAAGGGTAACATCAGGCGATTGCTGCCATTTGAGTTGCCCTAAGGTTGTAATTGAAACCAGATAATCTTCCACTTCACCGTCGGAGGCCAATCCAGTATAGGATAATGACAACTGATGGCTGAAACGGAACCGTGCATAGGTTTGACCTGTAATTGCTGTTGTTGGGGTAACGAAGGTAAGATAGTTGTTGCCTGCCGAAATATTCAGATCGGTAAATATTTGTTCGCCGGCATCAGCAAACGAACCATTGCCGTTAAAATCTACCCATCCATTCAGGAAAGCATCGCCTACCGAAGCATTTACATTCAACTTGCAAGGATTTCCGGCAGATACAGGCCACATAAAAGTAACGCCGTCTTCATCGTCGGAACTGAGCAGATCATCTCCATCGGCATTTACCGAAGGTTGTCCATCGTTTTCTGTATCAACCAATGTTCCCAAATAAGTAGTTCCATTTCGGTAGTGCCTGGCTCCATTACTGGCTAAGAGTGTAGTATATGAATCGGGGGCATCACCATAATCTAATTCTATCGGTGCTTCTTCGATGATAACCGGATAATCTTCCACTTCTCCATCCTGAGCCAAACCAGTATATGACAGACCCGTTGAGGTGCTTAACCTAAACCGGACGAATGTCGGCCCAACCTGTGCTGAAATTGGAACCGGGAAATTTAAGGCGTTGGCACCAGGTAATACCAGTACATCAGTAAATATCTGTTCTCCCGGATCAGCCCAGTCGCCATCGGCATTGAAATCAAGCCATCCCTGCAAAAATGCCGGACCAATTGATGCCACTACAACGGTTAAAGTTGCCGGTTTTCCAGGATACATAGGCGTATTGAAAACAACCCCATCTTCGTCCTGCAAATTATTGCTGTTATCATCAACCTGACCATCGGGTTCGCTATCTATAAGGTTACCCAGATAAATTCCTGTAGTAAGAATATGACGGGCACCATTATTGGCCAGCATTGTAGGATAGGGAAGATCTGGAGCATCGCCGTAGTCTAATTCCTGCTGTTCTTGCACAATCGTGACAGAATAATCTTCCACTTCCCCATCAAGTGCTGCACCGGTGAAGGTCAGGCCCGGCAAGGTGCTTAACCTGAACCTCGAAAATGTTATGCCTATAGTTGCTCCGGGAGGAACATTGTAACTCACCACATTGTTTCCAGGCACTGTTAACAGGTTGGTAATAATCTGTTCTCCGGGATCAGCCCAGTCGCCATCGGCATTGAAATCAATCCATCCCTGTACGACTGCATTTGCAATGGAAGATATTACGGTCAGCGTAGCAGGCTGACCTGGATATAAGGCAGTATTGAAGATGACCCCGTCTTCATCGTTCGAATTATTGATGTTGTCGCCGGTAGCCGTAGCATTGGGTTGCCCGTCAGGTTCAATATCTATCAGGTTGCCCATATAAATTCCAGGGCTAAGCGTGTGGCGTGCACCATCATTAGGCAGCAAAGTCGGGTAGGCAGGATCGGGGGCATCGCCGTAGTCCAATTCCTGCTGTTCTTGCACAATCGTGACCGAATAATCTTCCACTTCACCATCAGTTGCCTGTCCATAATAGGTTAACCCGGGATAGGAGGCAAACCGGAACCGGGCATAGGTAATACCTATTGAGGCTCCTCCGGGGACTATGATGACAAAATTGTTGATACCGGGACTGAGTGAGAAATCTGTAATTATCTGATTGTTTGCCTCTGCCCACGAACCATTGCGGTCAAAGTCAATCCAGGCATTCAGGTAACCCGAAACCGAAGCTGTTACCGAAATGGCAACCGGCTGACCGGGATTTAAAGGAGAACCAATAATAACCCCGTCTTCATCATTCAAATTATTGATGTCGTCTCCGGTAGCGGTAGCATTGGGTTGTCCATCTGGTTCAGCATCAATCAGGCTGCCCATATAAATTACGGGAATAAGCGTGTGGCGTGCACCATCGTTTGCCAGCTTGGTAGGATAGGTTGGATCGGGAGCATCGCCGTAGTCTAATTCCTGCTGTTCTTGCACAATCGTGACCGAATGATCTTCCACTTCCCCATCAAGTGCTGCACCGGTGAAGGTCAGGCCCGGCAAGGTGCTTAACCTGAACCGGGAGAAGGTTTGGCCGATAGTTGCTCCGGGAGGAACATTGTAACTCACCACATTGTTTCCCGGCACCGTTAACAGATTGGAAATGATCTGTTCTCCGGGATCAGCCCAATCACCATCGGCATTGAAATCTATCCATCCCTGTACGACTGCATTTGCTATGGAAGATATTACTGTCAGCGTAGCAGGCTGGCCTGGATACAAGGCACTATTGAATATCACCCCGTCTTCATCGTTCAAATTATTGATGTTGTCGCCGGTAGCTGTAATATTGGGTTGCCCGTCAGGTTCAATATCTATCAGGTTGCCCATATAAATTCCAGGGCTAAGCGTGTGGCGTGCACCATCATTAGCAAGCAAAGTCGGGTAGGCAGGATCGGGGGCATCGCCGTAGTCCATTGGAGGTTGGTCAATCAAAACCTGGTAATCTTCCACTTCACCGTTCGATGCAGCTCCATAATATGGAATCCCTGGCATCGAACTCAGCCTGAACCTGGCAAAGGTATTACCAATCACTGCATTAGCCGGTACTATAAAATTAAATTGGTTAGCTCCGGCGGGGAGGTTGAGATCGGTGATGATTTGTTCCCCGGGATCAGCCCAGTCGCCATCAGCATTGAAATCAATCCATCCCTGCAAAAATGCAAAACCTACTGATACCACAATATTGATGGTCGCCGGTTGACCGGGATATAATGGAGGATTGAATGTAACCCCGTCTTCATCGTCTGCCATATTTAAATCGTCTCCGGTTGCGTTGGAATTTGGATGTCCATCACTCTCCGTATCAACCGTGGTGCCCAGCCAAACAGGCATTCCAGGTACTGGCGCATGGCTGGCACCATTATGTCCTTTCAAAGTTTGGTATGGGCCATCGGGAGCATCGCCATAATCTAAAGAAGATCCTGGCCCTCCCTGACCTTCACCTGTGCGCAGTGCCCACGCGTCGAATGAAAACCCATCAGCAGAAGGTGCTTTGCCGCTGCCATATACCATGAGTTGCATGAAACCCATGGGTCCGGCAATCGTCATATCGCCAAGTGATACATTATAAACACCTGGTTCGGTTATGGTCTGCATGAGCATTCCACAGTCGCAATTTGGGGAATGAATCATTAACACAGTCGGTACGCTCACTTCAATTATATTCAGGTATAATTGCATGTTTTTCCAGTACACATCTGAAGTATCAATAGTAAAAGTGAAGCCAAATGTTTGCACAAAACCACTTCCCATACGTGCGGGCAAAGTATTAAGCATTAATGGCAGTTGGTCAATGTTTGGAATCATCATTTCCGGTTCGGTAATGTTGCCGAACTCGGCTGATGAGCTATCGGTACCTCCGAATGAAAACCCGGCAAACGAATGCTCATTTGAAACCGATTGGGGCAGGCTCTGTGTAGCGTCGGATGAAACCTTCAGCGTATATCCTGCCCCATTATTATCATCGTGAACCCTTACAGTTGTGGATTTGTTGGGATCACCGTTGATAACGCGTTTATTGTTCCCCGGAGAGTATCCCGCCGAGCCTGGAATATTCCAATTGAAAACTATGGTTTTAACGACACCGGTCACGGGATCCACCACATTTACCGTAACATTCCCGCAATTTTCGTCATCGCCTTCAAACTCCAGCACAAGTTGCCCGCCCGGTGGGATGACGAATTCCTTCCACTCGCAGAATTTTTTCATCGGGGTCAAGATTACATTGCGGGTAGAATTAAGTGCATTGGCTAAATCGGTACTGTCTTTTACCCATTTGTCGCGCAAACTATCAGCATTAGGATATGTGGGGTGGTTCCTGTACCAATTTGCTGCCCAATGTGCATAATCTATCAGATATTGCAGATATTTCTTATATGCTTTTCGCGCTGAATCAACTGCCTTTGGATAAGGAAACCCAGCTTTCAGCATGTTAATTTTAGCCTGCAGATATGGATGGACCGAATCATGTGGGCTGTAGCCGCAATTCTTATCAGAATTGGAATTCACATAAATGGTAGCTTTGTTCAAAATATTGAGCGTACTCAAAACATCTACAGTGGTTCCTGCATAACATTCAAGCAACTCGTCATACATGTTAGAACAGCATGAGTCAATAATTGCCTGCTCCATATTTTTTACTTCATCGGGTTTCAGCACATTTTTATTGAGCAGGCATATGTCTCCGTCCGCTTCCCCATGATTGGTTATCATTTTTTGAAATGTAGCCGGTTTACCGCTTTTAGTACAGTTGGCCACACTTTGTGACACTGATTTAAATGAGTTATGAATACTAATGGAATCGGCACTGGAAACACTGCTTTGCGGGATTCTTGCATCTCTTGCTACCCCATCATAATAATGAACATGAACATTTTCGGGGCAATAACCTTGATTGTCAACCTTGAACTTATACAAGGCAACCAGGTTTTCCCAATACTTGCTATGGTTGTTGGCCGCATCCACCCCACCACTTATCAGGACAGCAAACTTGCAGGGGTCGCATTCAGTGGGCCCTTTTATTTCATATTCAATGATTTTCCCTTCTTCCCGGAATCCGGACTTCGCTGCCGAACCCATTCCCCTGTAAAATACTTCTGTACTCAGTGAATTCACATGGATAATAAGGGAATCTTCGGAATGGTACGAACCTGGATTTGATACATAATGAACAATACCTTTAACTAAAACATACCCTCCGTTTTGTGCCGAATCAGGTGGTAAAACATTTTCGAGCACTAGGTATGACTGGGCGGGCAAAGGGGTGTCTTTATCCCAATCGCCATAAAAATCGAGCAGGAAATAATAATCGGGGTTTGTATAATACCCTACCACATTCACCGTATCCCCTTCCTGAACTGACAGGTCAGTGTACAACTCATGTACCGAGTGGACGGTCAATGGTGCAACTGAAATATCATCCACGTAAAGGCGCCACATATCCACATCACTGTAACCATGCCAGCCAATGTAAAACAACCCATCGGCAGCGGGGGTAAAAATGCCTGTTCCTTCAGCATACGTTGTGTTAATGATACTGCTGTTGTCCCAAATAATACCACCGGTCATGCCGGCAGCACCGGGTGCGCTTCCCCAGGAAACGAGCAGTTTCTCGGGGTAACTTGCACTCTCGGCACGGTAATGAAATTTTACTTCATAGGGTACTCCGGCAGTCAGATTCAGCGCGGGCGAAAAAAACCAGTCGTCCATTGCCAGTGTACTGCTAAAGCTGATTGCCATGGCATTGGGAGCAGATAACGGGTTGGTCGCATAAGTTACCCATTTCTTTGCATCCCCGTTGTCATCGGTCACGGTAATACAAGCCGGGATGGCAGGAGCAGTGACAGCATCAAAATCTTCAAAATATGGTACTGTACTAAAATCGCAGAGTGTAGTAAATGTTTTTGGCCCCGACCATGTACTTTGCTCGGAAATACACATGGCCCTGACATAAAAATCGTAATTGGTATTTTGCAACAGCGGTGAAATCGGGTTAAAGGACGAAGAGAATGTTGTTGTTCCCGAACCTACCGGCACTGGTAATGGTGAAAGACCGTAAACATACTCCCAGATTGATTCGGTACCGATCGGAGTCCAGCTTAAATTGGCGCTATGAGCTGTAATTGATCCGGCTATCAAGGCTGTTGGCGGAGGACAGGAAGGAACTTCTGAAATAATGACTTTGTAATCCTCGGTTTCCCCATAGGTGTAGGTGCCACAGGAGGATATTCCGCCAGGGCCTCCCGTTGGTGTTTCAACGACTACTATGCGCATCATGGTAGCACCCAATACTGCTGATACCGGGATGGCAAAATTACCGGTCTCGGTATGCGGTCCTAATGTTAACGCCGGTGAGACATACGCTTCTTCTCCGGCATCAGTAAAATCTCCATCCTGATTATAGTCAATAAAAATTTTCATTGCGTTGTTGTAGGAACTGGTGCCACATGTCCCAACCTGGACACTGAAAGTAACATTGGTCAATCGCTGCAACGTAGCTGGTGCAACATGATAATAATAATTCCCATACAGTTTCAGTACCGAGCCATCACCGGGCGCGGGTGTGATGCAATTGGAAGTGTTGTTGATAGTACCGATAGTAACATTGAAAATATCTTCATCTAACACACTGGTCGCCGTGGAAGTACACCATTTTTTATATTCCCAGGAAGTTCCTGAAACGGAAACGGTTTTAGAAGCACCCCCTCCATTGTTGATGATATTTCCACTATAGTCTGTATCTGGAGTAACAGGGACAAACCTTACATAAACAGTAGTGTCGGGAAGAGTGGGCGGGAGATAAACAATATTAACTACCGGACCATAACCAATGCCGTCAGTTGATACTTCGAAACCGGGGGGGGCACTTACGAGAATCGGGCTGCCATCGAGATAGGTGCCTGAAAGCACATATGTTTTCGGGGCTGAAGTACCTCCTGAAGGTGTATAGCCAAAAGTCAAAGTCGAAGGAACTGCCACTAAGTTAGGTGAAGAGGTTAAAATTTCAAATTGAATATTTGGCCTGTTGTAACTCAACGCCATGGTCGGAGGATTGGTCAAATCATTGTTGCCCTGCCTCATCCTGTAATTCGCTGAGGTACTTGTATATCGCCAATACGCATGGGGGATTGTATACGGGGCATCCTGGGTCCTGACTGAAACCAGCAGGTTTCCGCCGCTATACGCATAAGCGGTTATCGCAATATCGAACCAGGCACCACCGGCTCCAAGATCAATGTTTGATATGGTGGCAACAAGCGTTCCGGGACCTTCCCAGGATGTTCCGGTCAACACGGAGTTAGTGGTTTCCATCAACCATATTTCGGTTGTGCCGATTGCATTTGGATCAGCACCCAAATCGTTGCGGTACCACCTGATATTGGTAATAGACCCTGAAGGGATTCCAATTTCAGTAGACAAATAGAGAGCCTGAGACCGGGAGTATTTATAATAATCGTTTAACGGGTATCGGGTGGTAGTTGTTCCGGTACCGATGGTCACTGTGGTTCCCCATAAGTTAAAAACCCCCAGGAACAAAGGGATAAGTAAGAGTAAAAATCGTTTCATGGGTTTTGGGTTTTTGGTTAATAAAGGAAATGACTTATGATATTTGTTCGATACAATTCCGTTAGTATTACCTGCAATTGATCTTGGTAAACGAAAGGCTGTTTGTAAATTGCTGATGCACCGGATACTTTTTGCCTCATTGACAGCAAAAAACTCAACTAAACTGCAAACAGGTTCACGAGATGGAAGGGAGAAAATCCAAAGAAACAGGCATAAACTGAGTTGTTCTGGTATTTACAAGGTAGGATGAAGAACTGCCAGTAAAATTTATGCAGCGCAAATATACAACATTAATATATAAAAAACAATAATGTGTTTGTGCTTAAGCCTGAAACGTCAATTCATAATCGCAAATCAAATCCGGATTGTGTCCACCCCGGTAAGAAATGCCAAGCATACTTAGCCAATATGTAAAGATTTCATAGATTAAATCAGTGATAATCAGCAAATCATTGGCAACTTTAAACAGAATAAATCAAATTTTCTATTTAGTCGTTGGTAAAAACTCTTTAATTGAATTCAGCGGGAATCAGTTCTTTCCATGTTATCCGTGTTCTATTTGTTTGTAGCCTGATGCTACTTTAGGTTTTATCGTATTCCATCTTTTCTCAGATAAAAACCTCATTAATTGACCTATTAAAACTGGAATATTCAGTGATTTTCTTCGGTTTTTCAGGCTTTGGGATAACGATTTCGCAACTAATTTTGCTCATTGCCAATAATTAGCTAATTTTACATCCATAAATGAAGTATTTTTTTTTACCAGTACTTCAATACAGAAAACGTATGAAAACCTTTTTTACCTTTATTATATCCTTATTGTTATTGGGTATAACTTTACCAGCCCAAACCCCGCAGGAAATTAATTTCCAGGGAGTTGCACGCGATGCCGATGGAAATATCCTGGCTGGTCAGGCAATTTCATTACAACTGAGCATCCTCACCGACAGTGCCTCTGGTCCGGTTATGTACACTGAAACCCATGAAAAAAACACGGATGCCACCGGGCTTTTTGACTTGCAAATCGGACAAGGGTCTGTAGTATTTGGAAATTTCGGTACTATTCAGTGGAATTCCGGCTTATTTTTTTTAAAAGTTGAAATTAGCTTTATCGGATCCGCCGGATCCGAACTTGTTGGGACCAGCCAGTTGGTTTCGGTGCCTTATGCCCTGCAATCAAAAACTTCCGACGATATCGTCAACGGGCAAAACACGGGTGATATGCTGTATTGGAATGGTACTCATTGGATCAATATTCCGGCAGGAAATGATGGCCAGCTTCTGATGTTGAACAACGGAGTTCCCGGATGGGTGCAGAAACCGGCACAATTGCCAGTAATTATTACGACGGAATTATCAGGAATCACAAATGTTTCTGCCATCAGTGGTGGCAATGTCAGCGATGGGGGAGCGCCTGTTTTAGCAAGAGGTGTGTGTTGGAGCACAGCTACCAACCCGACGATTGCAAACAGCAAAACTTCTGATGGAACAGGGTCGGGCGTTTTCACAAGCAATCTTACAGGATTGTCGGAGATTACTACCTTTTTTGTACGTTCGTATGCCACCAACAGCCTGGGAACAGGTTATGGCAACCAACTTAGTTTTTCGACCACGGCATGGATGTGTGGCTCATCCACCATTTCTCATGGCTATTTAT
>Ga0247841_10003865_pt1 | contig 26842 bp, 41 predicted proteins | sample LaCruzMarch2015__2_FD_192410 | JGI IMG/M metagenome (GOLD analysis project Ga0247841, IMG submission 192410) | Freshwater microbial communities from meromictic Lake La Cruz, Castile-La Mancha, Spain - LaCruzMarch2015_18m | ecosystem: Environmental > Aquatic > Freshwater > Lake | place: Spain... | reverse complement strand
CATAGGCATCAAAACCGAGAGGCTTGTGGGCCAGTATATCGCCAATGTGCAAGGTGTACTTTTTTGCATCGAGTGTCCAATGATCGAACCGGGCGACAAACGCTGAGCTAACAAACCGCAAGCCATTCGCGATCCTGATGAATCGATACCGTTTCTCTAGCCTCTTTGTCAGCCACTCGCTCTCCTTTAGCCTCACCGCCTTCAAGCTACCCCTAGACAAGTTCTCAAACCGACGGCCGCTAATGTTTAGTGTTAAGCAGTCCGGAATCATTCGCGTGGCCGCTGGCTTCCTTCCTAGTTTTATCATAAACTGGCGCAGTTACCTCTTTTTTTATTATTTAAAACAAAGCCGGCCGTGGGCTCACAAAGATCGGTGTGTTTTGTTCCCCGAAAAAGACATGAGCGTGCGGCTCCACGGCCGGCTTTTGCTAATAACACTAAGCTAAAAAAAAGAGGAAAGTGTCAAGCAGTGAAGCTAAGACACTGTCTTGCCTTAGCATAGTAATAAACAAATGCTGCATTCAAGGCTCTTGTCACAGTTGTATACTTGCGCTACGAATATTTCATCGCGCTCGCTCTATCGTTCCGATGAAAACGTGCAAGTGAGCACGCTTGAGAAAATTGCGAATATTCTGCCGACTTCGGAGACTCTCCAAGTGCCACGCGATGGCCCCTTTGATGACACCAAAACGCTCGCAGTTGCTGCTTTGACCAAAGACATGACCAAGCTTATGGGAGAGCTTTCTCCTATGCCAGAAGAACCTCCCAAAGTAGTGGATAGACACTACATTGAAAGTAGTATGTATGGAGAAATAGAGTCCCTTAAGAGATTTGTTGATTTGACTCTTATCCGCATTCATGACGCCGCCATTTTTATTGAGATATATGAGGATGCCGAACGCGTGAAGAAAGCAAGGCTTAACCATGATGGACCGCTTGCAAGCGGAAAGCCCAAGAAGCTGGAGCTCGAGAAGCAGTTGGCCATTGCAAAGACCAGGCTCGCGTACATGCAAGAGGCAAAGGAGCGTCGCGAGTGGCACTCCAAGATCAAGAATTTAGTGTCGATTGGTGATTGGCTCGGATCTTGTGATTGGTGATTGGCTTGTGATTGGTGATTGGCTTGTGATTGGTGATTGGCTTGTGATTGGTGATTGGCTTGTGATTGGTGATTGGCTTGTGATTGGTGATTAAAATTCCTTTATGTCATAGCCATATCTTTCAGGGCATCAAAACACACTGCGTGTTTCTTTATTTTAAAAAAAAATAAAAAAAAAGAGGAAAGTGTCAAGCAGTGAAGCTAAGGCACTGTCTTGCCTTAGCACAGTAATAACAAAATGCTGCATTCAAAGCTCTTGTCTCAATTGTTCACTTGTGCTTCCAAAATTTCGTCGTACTCAAAGTATTGTTGCGATCAAAAAATCCAAGTGAAGACGCTTGACCAAATTGCGATGCTTATGCCGATTTCAGAGACTCTCAAAGTGCCACGCGATGGCTCCTTCGAAGACACCAAAACGCAAGCGATTGACGCTTTGACCAAGGACATGACCAAGATTATGCGAGAGCTTCCGCCAATGCCACCAGCACCGCCCAAGGTGGTGGACGAAAACTATAGTAAAAGCGCCTTCGGAGAGACAGTGGCCCTCATGGTCTATGTTGATTTTACTCAAAGCTGCATTGATGGCGCTGACATGAATCTTGAGATCTATGAAAAGGCTGAACGCAACAAGAAGGCCAAGCTCAACAATGGAAAGAACAGTGGCCTGCTCGCCGCCGAAAAGGCACGGAAGCTGGAGCTCCAAAACAAAATGGCCATTGCACAGACAAGGCTCGCGTACGTGAAAGAGGCGCTGGAGCGCCGCGAGTGGAACTTCAAGATCAAGAGCATTGTGGACTACAACTCTGATTCGGAAGACATTGACTAAGTTTCATTAAAAACTGCAAAAAATAAACACTGATTCATAAGCTTATCGACTATATATTAGGCTCGATGGACAAATTGGAAGCATAAAACGTAAATGTCAATCTACCGCAGATCGCAATCGCCGTCATATGACCCAGACGAAGAAGTTGGTGGGCCACAGGCTGAAGATGATGGGCCTGTAGTTCATCAACAGCATTCCTACCTTGGCTCGCATCCGCCCGTAGAACTCAGTGGCTCACACTTAGGCCATCCGCCCGTAGAACTCAGTGGCTCATACTTAGGCCATCTGCCCGTAGAACTCAGTGGCTCATACTTAGGCCATCCGCCAGTAGAACTCAGTGGCTCACACTTGGGCTCCCACTTTTTACCAGTAGAAACTTTTGGGCGACCACCCATAGCATATGAAGAGCCATATCAAGCAGCAATCACGCCAATGTCCGAACACATGAAGCATAAAGCGCATCTTGAGAGCCGTTTATTAGAATTGGAAAAAGAGGAAGAAAAGATGGAGCAAGACATGGCCGATGAATATGACAAGTTTATTAACCTGCCCATATCTGATCCACGGCACAATGACATTCAGGCCTACATGCACAGCGACAAAGTTTTTCAAGACAACTTGAGACACAGGCTTTTGAGTGTGCAGGACGCTATCCGCGACACCGAACATGCTATAGAGAGACTGGAGCGCAAGATTGAAAGACCACGAAGAAAAACTGCTCATTATTCTGATTCGGGCCGAAGCTTCTCTTAGCTTATGAAGCCGGAGTCGAGAGCAATGTCCCTATTTTCAGTAAACTCTTAAATTTTTTTAGCGTGTGCTAACCGGCTTAAAAAAGTATTTAAATAGCAAGGCAATCTGTGTAGCAAACATGTCCAAGGCAGCCTTCAGTCGCAAACAGAGCGAGGCAGCTTTCAGTCACGAAGATAGCGATTTAAAAAACGCAGCGGAGGATTACGCGGCCGGTCTGCATCTTATCCTAGTCGATATGTCTGCAAAGTTTGATTTTCTACTCAGTCTACAAGACTTTAGCCAGGAATACAAGGAAAAAGTCAATGGCCTAATTCTTCAAAACGAACACGTATTGGGAATGATTCGAATTTTATACGAAGCGTTTCATTGGCCGGTTCCCGACGATGGCCCTAATCACATCAACGTATACGATAGGCTTCATAGGCACAATCGCGCAAACATATCATCCTTTCATCGATTTCACGATATGCTGCTCGATTTCAATAACCAGCTTCATGTTTTTAGCAATGAATACGACGTCTTGTTAGACGAAGCTATTGAGAACGCCGAGCCCAACGCCCATATGCTCAAATTTTTGAAGAGCCTTGTGAAAACTTTGGACCAATTTATGGCCAGCGTTGAAGGTCACTGCATCATTCCGGCCTGATCTCCTCGTCGTCCATCTTCTGCGCCAGCGCGCAGCACTTCAGGCCCTTGTTAAGCTTCAGCTCGCCTGCCGCGGCGACCATCTCAGCAGCAAACTCAGTCGCCGCTTCGGCCATGTTGTGCTTGTCCATAGTGTCTGGCCACTGCCCAAATGCATAGCGCACAGCCGCCATTGCAATCGCCAAGGTTTCCTTGCACGTCATGGCCTCCGATGCCTTTTCAGCCAGATTGTCCAGCTTCCTGCGCTTTGCGTCTTGTTTGCGTGCGTCGTCGTACTCGAAGACATCCGAGTAGTCGATGGTTTCAAGAATGGCACTCGCCCTTTCGAGACCCACGGCAAGCACCTTGGCAGCCTTGGCAGCCTTGGCAGCCTTTTTTGCCTTTTTTTCAGCCGCTGCAGTCTCCGTCGTTCCAGCAGCCTTGTTATGAATCGCGTCGAACAGCTGTTTGACGTCAGCAGGCTCCTTAAACTTGCAGTAAATGCTGAAATACTGCTGTGTAGTTTCTTTCTTGTTGAATGAAATGTGCATCTTTTCCATCTTGCCGCCTTTTCCGTTCATGAAGTGCAAGCCCATCACATAGTCATCTTTCGCGTCGAGCTTCACAAGCGTGTCCCTGAGCGCTTCCGTGTCATTCTTGGAATCCAACTTAAGCTGAGTAGCATCATCTTTGTAGCCCACGACCTCAATCAGCTGACCAGTCGACAGCTTTCCTTCTAGGGTCTTCGCGTCGAAGCAAATACAACCAAAAAAAAGCATTGCCTTGTCTGCCTCAGTCATTTGTTGACTCGTGTCAATGTCAAAACTCTGAATATGGACAGCTGGGCAGTTTCCTCTTTTTTTTAGTTTCAAACACAAAGCTAAAAAAAAAACAGATAGTGATCTTCTGTCTGAACTTTTAAACACAAACATTATTGCGAAATGACGGCTGCCGACACCAAACTGTTCATCGACATCTTCAAGCAGATTATGGAAGCCGACGATGATGCCGCCTATGATGAAGACAAGGACAAAGACAAGGTCATCGACACGTCATCGCTAAGCATCGACGAAGCTCTCGACATCACCTTTGCCGCGTTTGACTACTTCATTCGCCGCTACTACGACGGCGACGCGGGCTACATCGAATGGGCTAAAAACTATGGCAAGCAAGTGTGTGAGAAGGCGCGGGCGCTCAAGGCAGAGTACAAGGAGCGCTTTGACGCTGCTGCTGTCATTGCGGCATTCCATTGCCTTTGAAAACACATTAAAAACACTTTGTCTTTATTTTTTTTCTTGAACATAGCCTAGAGCTCATCGTGCAAATTAAGCACAGCGATAGTCGTCGCGCTCTTCGATGATCATGACACGTTCGCTTCGGCGTTGTCCTTCGGGCTCGTCCTCCTTGATCTCCAGGGCAATGCGAGTGCCGCGTGGAATGGCCTTAATTTCGCAGTCAGCGACTACATGCATAGGCAGCTCATTGACACAGTGGTCATAGCGAAGGTCTCGCAAAGTATGACGGCGACGTTTGCTATCTTTGTTTGTCAGCGACATCTCAGCGGACTGGAGTTCCTGCACGAGTCGCACGAACACAGGGTCCATGCACATTTCCGCGGAGAGCTCATGGTATGCGCCCCCAGTCACCTCCGGTATGATAGCGACGCAGACTTTCAAGCCGTTGGCCGTAGTCGGGAGCTTAAACTTGTCATCAATGTGAAACAAGACGTCCATGAGCTCATGAAAGGCCCTTGCGTCGAGAGGATCCATGTGGTAGTCCGCCACCTCTTGTTTATCGCCGCGACACAGTCGCCGAAGCAAATAGTCAAAAATGACGGGATAATACTTAGCTTGGCCGAGTATATCATCGTGTTGTTCGTCACAAATATCAATGGCGTCAGCTCCATTGCGTAATGCAAGGTCGAAAAAGCCATTTGCCAAAGGAATCTCGGTGTCTTCGTCTTCTTCCTCCGTCGGTACGACCATGTCTCGCGCAATAATAAAAGACAAGCCCTCCACTGTCACCTTGACAGTAGCCTCAACAGGCGTGCCGTTTGGAGCAAAGTGCAGTGTGCTGCCCTTTGATACCGCGATAAGCATGCCCCTAATATACAAGGGAATCAACATGACAGGCTCTTGCATTTTTTGTTTTTTGAGCAAAGAGCTTGGGGTGGCCTTCACGTGAACCCAAGGGCAGTTTCCTCTTTTTTTTATGAGAGCGAAGACCGAAAACGAGTCTCAAGCGCAAGCAGTCGCAGGCGTCTGTGCTGGAGAACACCGGCAGGCGGAAACGCAGCCGGATTGAGCTTCAATACAGTATGAGCATCGTCCGCAATGGCGTCGCTGATTCCAAGCGATTCGCTGGAAATAGAATAGAAAAGTTGCTGCAGTTTCTCAAAAACGGAACCTCCAAACTTGGCCATAGCCGTCGGCCACGCATGGGGGCATGTGATTACCATACGCGTCGCATTGTTCGCTAATCCGAAACGAATCGTTTGGTAAATTAACAGAGTGATGATATGATTGCCGCGAAAACACGGTCTGACGTGAAGCCGCTTGAGTTCGATGGTATTGACGTCATCTTTTGATAAAAGGCACAGATGCATAAACACCGTATCCGTTTGCTTTTCCAAGTCTCTCTGCTCATAAAGTTTCTTATCAGCCACTTCACGCCCAAAGGCCGCCAGCATGTGGTTGATAGCGGCTACATAATGGGGACCTGGCTCTCGTCCCACAGTGCGCTGGAACTCTGCCTCTACCGCCATGGCGCCTGTGTAGTCGTCGATATCGCCAGCTTCCCATGACGAACGTGCGCCGTATTTCGTGCGATAATGCGTAGACACATAGGCTTGATCATTTACTTGGGCTGCGGTTGGAAAAGCAGAGGGCTTGAGCTTTATGGCATCTCCCGTGCAGTTTGCTTTCTCACTCAGTCCCAACTGCTCGGCTGAAACTTCCCACAGGTTGGAAATCCTACAAGTTGGAAACGAGTTCACTACCGGTATGATAACTAACTCTGTACCAAACAGATGTTCAAGTACGGCAACAGTCTTGTCACAGCATTCATCTATGTTAACACAAGGAATTTGGTTTTTTCGCGCTGCTTTCACGAGCTGATAAACAAAAAGAGCCAACATGCCATGGCCCTCGAAGCATGGCCTAACTGACACACAGGTTAACGATAGGCTCTCTGAACTGATTCTCACTCTTGCGCGTATAACTTCCGTCATTCCGTCATGGTATACTGGTTTATCGGTCACCTGATCACACGCGTCTGCAATTTCTCTTAATACGGCGTTTATACCATCTAAATAGTCCTGACTGATATCTTTAAAAAATAGTTCCTGAAATACCTTTTCTTCCTTTGCAGGTGAATAAAAATAATGGCGCTGATTTGCGGTATAAACAAGCTCCTCTGGTATGGGCGCCCGCACAACAGCCACAGGTCTTGATTGGCTCATTCACTTCACAATTCGACCTATGGGTCTCTTTATATATGTTTGTCGAAGTGATGCCCTCGCTCAAGCTCTGCCAATGCCCTCGCCAAGGCCCTCGCCAAGGCCCTCGCCAAGGCTCTAAGCCTCATCCAACGCCATATCGACGCGCTCCTGCCAGTAACTCCACATATTCGGACCCTTGAACGTTTGCTTGTCACTGTCGAGCTCCGCGCCCTCCTCCTTCAGCGCCGCAGCGAGAGCCTTGAGCTTCCGGACCTGCACCTTGAGCTTGTCCGTGCGAAAGTTTGAGCGAATGTCCTCCAAGAGCTCGCTTGTAGGTCCAACAATAGACAAAAGGTTCTCATTGATGTATTCCATGGCTTTCCCGACACTGCAAAGGCGACTGGCGGCGTGCGTCGGGGCCTTTGAGAACAGGCGTGCCGCATTCATAAGAACCATTTGAGCGTTTCCTTCCGAATCCCTGAACCAAAAGACTTGCGCACCACCAAGCCCTCCGCCCTCCGACGTCTTCATCACAAACGTTGGCAAAGCCTCGACTGCTGCTACCAACAGTTGAAGCAGCAGCGCGATGCGAAGACTTAAAGGCAAGCAATTTGAAACCTTTGAAGGAGCTGAAGTATCAATGAGCTTCATCCTGAGCTGTGGCTTCCCAGTATCAGAGTCGAGCAGGCCTTCGAAAGGCACAGGCAAGGCGTGCGGGATGAGAGTCTCAAGCGATTGATACTTTTCGACATCCTCCTTGGTGACCTCAACCTTGATCACATGCGTAGCTGTCGCATAGCACTTACTGCTATGTTCCATTTTTTTGTATTCAACGTCTCCATACGAAATCGTAGTCATTTTGGGTTTTTGTCTTTATGGCAATGGCTTTTAAGACGGCTAGACCTTTTCCTCTTTTTTTTTCTTTTTTTTTAGTTTTGGCTAAAAGCCTTAATGCTTAGCCTCAGCACTTGGTCCAGGCTTTTGACCTGTTGAAGTCAAGAGCACATTGACATGTCTGACATAATCCAGCATGCACTTGAATTGGTCCAGGTGATGATAGGAGCACGTGGTATCATCAACACAGCGCGTACACTCGTAGAACATATAGCAGATTTGGAGCTGATACTCAACTGGTGGCTTTGCTATGACACCTTGCATGAACCTGAGCAGCATAGCCATTCTTTGGGGTGTGCCCACAAATTTGGTAGTACCACCAATACGGAAGGCGTGTGGATTAAATCGAATGATGTAGACGGGAACCTCACCACACCCATTCAAGATATCTTGATTTCTAGCATGGTGACACCTGATATCTTCACTGTCATGCTGATGCTCATCACATTCGACAATCAAAATCCATGTGACAAAGTCCCAGAAAAAGTCTGGCCTTCTGGCGTTGCAAAACAATTGATCAATGCCATCCATTGACTTGTCATAACTCGTATAAGGACGAAGTTGGCCTTCGTTAGCCCATTTGATGAAGTAAGCTTGCATTCTTCGTTCACTTACTTTTTGTCTCATATGTGGTTTGGGATCACAAGTCACACACATTGTGTTGGCTTTTTGTGTTGTGTTTTCACATGTTGGATTTGTGCAAACGTACTTCCCGTTGCAGGGTTTGCAAGTATGTTTTCTTTTACCGTGTTTGCAAAACGCACTCCCATGACACAATCTGCAATATCTTTTGTTCTTACCATGTTCACAGAAAGCATTCCCGTGGCAGAGTCTGCAAGTAACTTTATGTTTATTGTGTTCGCAGAAAGCACTCCCATGGCAAAGCCTACAAGATGCTTTTTGTCTTCCGTGTTCACATATTCTACTTCCATGGCATAAGCAACAGAGATCTTTTTGTCTTCCATGTTCACATATTCTACTTCCATGACATAGGCGACAGATATCTTTTCGTTTTCCATGTTCACATATTCTGCTTCCATGACATAGCCTACAAAGGGCTTTTTGTTTTCCATGTTCACATAATCCGTCACTTCCACATAGGCGGCAGCACCCTTTCTGTCTTCCATGTTCACATAATCCGCTACCTCCACATAGGTGACAGTAACTTCTCCGTGTACCATGTGGACATTTTTTGTGACGATCTTTTCGTGTACCATGTGGACATTTTTTGTGACGATCTGGAGCTTTCCTTGGTTTGCATTCAAGCATCATTTCATTAGCAGCAGTGACCTTGTCATCAGTAAGAGTTATGTGCTCGTCAGGCTGCGTCAGAGACATTTGTTATGAAAAAGATAATAGCAAATTGATATATTTTGGGTCAGTTGTGTAGAGTACTCCCTTGCCGACTTGTGTTTTTTTTTAATTTTTTTTTGCCACAGGATCCTACTTATATTGCGAAAAGCGTCACCAGGTCTATGTTATTAGTCGCCTGCCAAGCAACAATCATATGCTCTGGAGCCCATCACAGGAGAAATAACACAGTGCATGGTTGCGAGTTTTTGGGGAAGCAGAAAGGATTTAAGGCCTGCAGTTTGTGTGTTATAAAACAGTTCATGGTATTTACGCGAAGTGCCCTTGCGAAGCAGGCCGCTAACGTTAAGATGGCCACTGTTGTGGCGCCATGTGACGAAGAAGACAATGAGTCAAATTTTGACTATGAGTGGCTGGCAATAAAAAAACGGCGCCAGATGCTTGAATTCGAAAACATTGAGCTCGACAAGCTTGAAAAGCAAACTTCCATTCAGACTCAGAACATAGCCAACAGGCAAGCAGGAATTGATTCAATCTCAAGTTTTCTTGCATTGCTCAAGTCCCTAAACGACAACACGATTCTTGATTATCACACACGGCTCGCTCTCAAGCAGTTGGCTACTAAGCAGTTCTTAGCTTCGCGCTAGCCTAAGCTTTGCCCTTTTCACATTTTCATTCATTGAAAACACACCACACTTTTTTGGATTCGAATGCCACGTTCGCTTTTGTGAGCTACGCATCATCCAAGGCTGTGAAGGCGCGTTGCTCCCAGTCCTTCCACCCGTTCTCATCCACGAACGCCTTGTTTTCAGCGTCGAGCTCCAGTCCTTGTTTTGCCAAGGCCTCAGCCAGTGTCTTGAGCTTCCGCACCTGGACTGCTTGGCTATCGGTCCTGAAAGACTGGCGAATATCGACCAAGAGCCTAGCGGCAGGCCCTTCCTTTATCAACAAAACGTTTTGCTTAATAAACTCCACCGAGCGGCCAACGAAGCAAAGGCTCGTGTTCAGCGTCATAGCGGCCGTGGGCTTAAAGAACGCGAGCGGCTTGAATACCACGAGGCGAACGTTGTTGTCTGCGTCGTGAAACCAACAAAAGTGGTCGTCGAGCTGTGAAGTCTCATTGCATTGCAGCGTAAACGAAGGCAAAGCTTCTAAGCCAGCCACCAAACATTGCAATAAGAGAGCGAAGCGAGCGCTCATTGGTATGTCATCCTCAATTGGTTTTGCTGCTACGAAAGCCATGCGCAATTGCTGGGTACCGTCGTCGCATTCGACCAAGCCTTCGTACGGGCCCTGCACAGCGTTGGGAATCAACGTGTTGAGTAGCTGATGTTGCTCAAGCTCCTTCTTTGGCACACCAAGCTTAATGACATGTGATTGGCTCGCAAAGCACTTGGTAGCGTTTTCGATTTTCGTGTAGTCCTCGTCTCCAAACGACAGCGTCGTCATAGTGTTGCCTTTGTTCGCTTTTAGCTTTTCGATTGAGGCTATAGACAGCTGTGCCTTTTCCTCTTTTTTTTTAAGTTTTAGAAAGGTATATATAAAAACACAATAGCAATATTTAGAATGGACCACTGTGTGGCTCTTCGACCTAGCGACGACTTTATCCAGTACTGTCAAGGCCGCCCTTGGCTCTTGCAGCGCCATTCGAATGGCACAATACAAGCTCAATTTACTGATGCCAGTAAGCCCAAAACGATAACGTTTGAGGCCACGGTCGAGTCAGAGGAAGCAGAGCTTGGCGAGTGGTTCTTCATTTCAAGACAAAAACAAAGTGGCGATTCGTATGCGCTCGCTTACTACATAGCCCCAACCGACAACTTCAGCAAGGCGCACTTGTTCGCGCTCTTTGACGTAGACGCTGAAGTGAAGGGCCAGATTAACATCAACACGTTTATGTCGAGACCTTCGGACGTAGCCGTGAGAGGGATGAACGAGGCGGTGCGCGTTCACGGCTTCAGGCCCTACAATTCCTACAAGCTCAATGGGCTCAATGCCAGACTGCAGGAAATCGACAGCAGCTTTCAGCATAGCCAAAATCGAAAGAGGCGCAGCGACGAGACCTTTGATGGCCTTAACGAGAGCGTGCAGGGCCTCTTAAACGAAGCGAATGGTCTAGACCTTTCTTTTGCACGCGGCTTAAAGCTCCCCAAAAAGCAATAGCTTTTTCGTTTTTATTAAGAAGCCGTGCAAATATCCTTAAATGTTGCGATCATCAGCAAGAGTTCGTCGAGATCGCGTGGCAGCTTTTCGTTGGTCGTATGCTTCAAAAAGCAGGCGGAGCCAGGGCCAAAGGTCGGCATAGCCGTGACAGTGGTACCGTTTCCAAGCGTCAGCTCGTATTCCCCTTCGTTAATTTTTGTGAAGCCCTGCGGCTCGATCAAAGGCTTGATGGTGTAGTTCCACCAAAAAACAGACAAAGTAGAGTCGTGAAAGATGAGCTTCAGGTCCTCTTCAGTTTTGCAAGCGTGAACCACGCAGCTTGCTGAGCCATTAAAGCAGGAGCTCACAATGCATGTGTAGTCAGAGGCCTTTGGTGGCTCAATTGTCAGCGTGAAGCCGGATTTGGCGACATCAACAATCGTTTTTATATTGACATTGGCGTCATAAAACTTGGTCACTTGTGAAAAGTAGGGCACATTTACTGTCACACATTCTTGAACAACTTTGGACAACGCTTCTGTTTTTTTCGGGGTTCCAAAGAAGCGATTGAGCATGTTTTTGTTTTTAGCTCTAACTCAACAAGCAGCCCTTTAAAGAATACGCTTGCCTTTTCCTCTTTTTTTTAACCTTTTTATTAATGCGACGGCCCTTGCATTTGCTTCACATCCAATCATATCAAAAGGCAGCACAAATAAAGAAATAGCTTTTATTAAGAAGCCGCGCAAATACGTTTGAAGTGCGCGATCATCAACGACAAGTCGTCGAGATCGCGTGGCAGCAAGTCATTTGCAGTGTGTTTTAAAAAACAAGCAGAGCCTTGGCCGAAGGTTGGCATCACCTTTACCGTGGTTCCATTTCCAAGCGTCAGCTCGTATTCGCCTTTGTTGATTTTGGTAAAGCCCTGGGCCTTGATCAAAGGCTTGATTTTATGCTCCCACCAGAGTAAAGCCAGATTAGAGTTTTGAAGGATAAGCTTGAGCTCCTCCTGAGTATCACAAGCGTGAACCACGGAGCAGGCAGAGCCATTGAAGCAGGAGCTGACAATCCAAGCCATTGAAGCAGGAGCTGACAATGACAATCCGGCGGCGCCATTTGACGGCTCAATCGTCAGCGTGAAGCCTGTTTTGGCTACATCAACAATCGTTTTTATATTGAATTTATTCGCATCGTAAAACCTGGCCACCGGCCAAAAAGAGGGCACAGCCGCTTTGACACATGTTTCAACGTTTTTGGATAACGCTTGTGTGTGGTTTGGAGTAGCTGCAAAGCATTTAAACATGTTTTTGTTTCGAGCTCTAACTTAACAGGTCCATGTTACCCAGCACACGGGGGCCTTTTTCACTTTTTTTTACTTTGTTTTTAGCTTTTGCTAATGATCAAGCTTTACGAAACAATGAGACAGGCTTATGAAAAAAACAGTTTATTTCGCTGCTAGAGCAGCTAACCTGGGCTATCTATGCCTCATCAAGACAAGCGCTTGGTGGTATCTTGCCCCACTTTGTGGGCTCAACGACAGCAGCAGTAGTGCTGTGAATGTGAAACCAGCTCCAAAATTTGCGCGTTTCGCCACTGACGCTCAAAACAACGTGAATGCTCCCTCCAGGCTTCACCTCCCAATAGATGATCTTGCTTGTGTGCATGATGCTTTCTGCGACGGATGAATGAACATTTTGAGTGACAAAACTTCCATAGGACCTGCCCACTCGAACACAGCGGGCCTCGTTGAAGTCATCGAACTTGATTGTGACATTTTTCTTTCCGTGCAGCGTCACTTCGCCGATATTGGTCACCACCAGCATAGGGGCCACACTTTTTGGCTTCATCATATCTTTTTGTTTTATCAAAAATCGATTGTTTTTTGTTGTCTTTAACATACAAGGAGCAGTTTCCTCTTTTTTTTTAAGGCTAAAAAAAAAGAGGAAAAGGCCAAGCTGTCTACCGTATGTTTTCATTAGAAGAAAAAATAAACATGGCCACCCTGACGCTTCATTCCTTTTTGACGCCGACTCGAATCACGGTTCCTTATCGCGCGGAGATGCCACTATGGCAATATCTCTCAGAGATTATTGTCAACGCGCACCCTTCAGTAGCGCTCGACAAGGACGGCATTTCGGTGTCTCGCGTGCTGGTTCGCTACTTTTTCGAGACGCCTTCGAAGGACTTCCGCCACGAAGTGGCATTTGATTATGCGAATAGGCTGACGCTGCTTGGCGATGTCATTCCGCCATACGGCAAACTCCACCTAATTTTCGGGTATCATGACATTGCGGACAAGCTTAGGGGCAACGCCTCGCCGCTGGACAACACGCGGCCCGAGTGCCCCATCTGCCTTGCGGACGACACAAACTGTAGGCTTCTCTGCGGTCACTCCTTCCATTTTGACTGCATTTCATCGCTGCCCGCTGGGAAGCGCAAGTGCCCAATGTGCCAGCGCTCTTTGCATGCCTTTGACTTGTCGATGCTCAAGAAGCGTGCTGATAGGGAAGCCATCGTTATCTCTGATTAAACAGTTCCGCTTTTAAGAAACAAAAAAAAGAGGAAAAGACCAAGCTGTATATGTGATGCCCTGGCTTTTAGCCCAAGGCAAAGAATGAAGTATACGAGCTTCTCCCACAAGATGCGTGACACTATGATCACGAGGGGTGTGCTTGGTTTTCGTGGCTTCAAAAAGGACTTTAAGTCTGCGATTGCGCTGCGTCCTGTCAAGCGCGGCGCTGCGATGTTCTTTCTTGCGCGCCACAGCTCTGGGATTCTGAAGTTTTTTCACAAGAATCCCGCGATTTTGACCGAGACTGCTGCTATGATTGATGCAAAGAGCCCTGTGCCCTTTGGCTCAATGGAGATCCGCCTTATTCGTCTGCTGTGTCGCATCAAGTTTGAGCTTAAGCTCAAGGTGCCTGAAATTGAGTTTCCTGAGAACCACAAAAACTGGGGCTGGTTTAGCAAGGAAGCGCAAGCGGTGCCGAAGGCTCTTGGACTTATCAAGGCCGCCACCGATGTTGCCTTGACTGATTCTGATAAGGCCAGGGTGATGATTGCTCTCCGCAAGGTCATTCGCATTGCTGACGATGAGCATCACTACGTGCTGTCTGAAGTCGGGAAAATCATCAAGGCCTTTGAGGCGGCTCCGGTAGCCGACTATGGCGCGATTCAGACGCGGGTGATGAAGCTGCTCGAGCCCGAAGCCTCGTATCTTTCCGAGCTGCTGCGGCGCGACATGTGGGCTCATTTGGGCCTGCTTTAGGCCAAAGGCCTTAAAAAAATGAAATTAAAAAAAGGAAAAAAGCGTTAGGGTGTTTGTGTGTCTAGCATATGTCAAAAACAAAATGCCCTTTACTAGCACTATGCAAGCGATGCAAAAGCTTGGCTTTAGGCCCAAAACATTTCGCAAACACCTCAAATTTGCGCTCGCGATGCGGTGCTTGAAGAACCCCACAACGGGCTTGCTAATGTTTCTGCTGGCGCCCAAGAGCGCTCGCATTTTGCGTTTCTTTAGGGAAACGCCGCATCTTCTTTCAAAATTCGGGGATGAAATTGACAGGCGGCAATCGACGAGCGATGAAGCGAGCCGTCTTCGCCTTCTCATTCTGCTCAAAATCTCTATGAAGGAGGAGGTGCCGGAGCTCCACTGCGTTGATGACGACATATCGTTTGACCAAGCACAAGTGATGAGCAAAGCGCTGCACCTGATGCTGGCGGCGAGCTGCGTTGAGCTTTCGCCTCGTGGTAAAAGCAGAGTTCTGCACGCCATGCGCGCTGTGGACAAGTCAAAAATGCCTCAAGTTGCTGATCTCGTTGCGGCCTTTGAGCGCAACGTAAATGTTGCGGATCGCTGCGCCGCCCTCATCACGCAATATTCCTAAAATTATGTGAAGCCAAAGCCGGCCGTGGGCTCACAAACATCGGTGTGTTTTCGGTCCATCGATACGCACCGCTGTTTATTTTGAACATAAAACCAAAAAAAAAAGAGGAAACTGCCGAGGCGGCTATGATAGTTTGAGGCAAGCGGGTGAGCGACAAAAGATGGCAGACTCAAACACAACGAACATGGTATCGCGAACGATTTCAAGCGACCGCGAGACTCGCTTTCCTGACAGCTCGAGCGGTGTGACGCCGGCTGGTGTGGAGCGTTTGCTGTCTTCGCGTGCGCATGTGGAGCTCCGTCAAGCGATCAAGGACGCCACGTCCTTCCGCGCCTTTACGACGTTGGGCGAGATTGACGTCAGCCCAGAGTTGGCGGCGCGCCTGCTTGCGACGGCCAAGGGGCCTCTGGCGGCTCAGGCTCTGGTGAAGTCGAGGCTGCAGGCCTTTGTGCCCATGTACGACAACCGGGATGACATTGAGTTTTTCATGCTCGACGGTCACCCCGCGTGCATCATGGATGGCGGTATGAACCTTTTCATTGCCAGCCATTCGCCGGCCGTGTCGTACGAGCGCTGGGCGTGCGCGGCTTGCGGCTTGCTGACGGACGGCCGTCTCAAGTGCGGTGCCTGCCGCAATGTCGTGTACTGCTCACGGGTTTGCCAGTCCCTGCACTGGTCGGCTGCCAATGGCCATCGTGCCTCGTGCGGCGCTGTGCCCTAAGCCCCTGCCTGATGGCCCTTGGGTTTGCCAGTCCCTGCACTGGTCGGCTTTGAGTAGTGGGCATGGCTTTAGCCTGCATTGTTGCTATTTAAGCGTGCTTTCATTTTGGCGTTGAGTAAATGGCGCATATTTTGCAGTTTTATAGCAACAGGCTCGCAGTGTGTGGTAAAACGTTTGACGAGTGGCTGGCAGCCTCGGACCAAGAATGGCTCGAATGCCACTCGTTTATCCAATGGATTTTTCCCCTAATGTACGCCTCGCCAAACGCGCCTGGTGTGCTTTTGGATGAGCAAAGTTTAAACGAATTGAAGAGCCCGGCGATGCTTCATCAAATGAAGCTTGCATTTGAGCGTTTTTATGACTTTGTAGGCTTTGATTCTAGGACCAAGAAATTGCGCATGTATTATTATGGCAGGGTGGACATATCAGCAAAGCGGATAAGCCGTGCACTCGCGTCGATGCAGAATGTTGGGCTTGTGGAAGAGTCCTATTTGTTGCTTGAAAGCCTTATTAATTCGTATCCGCACCACACATCCATGTGGCATTGGAAGGACGCGTGCCTCGGGGCTGCCCGGGCCCATGCTTCGAACGCTTCGTGCATGGATACCTTGAGATTCCGAAATACGATTGTGATTGATGATGATGTTGCTGATGCTTCCCGACATGTCGATGCCCATAACTCATATGTTCCCCGACTTATTGATGTCAACGGCTCCTATGTTCCCCAACATCTCGATGCCCACGGCTCCTATGCCCGTTCGCATGCTGACAGTGCCGGCCGTTCGCATGCTGGCAGCGCCGGCCGTTCGCGTGACGACGACGCACTGTCGCATGATAACGGCGCCGGCGGATATGCTCACCCGCGTGCAGAAGGCGGCAGCGGTAGCAGCAGACATTCAAAAAAACAGAAACATTTTATTGATTTGACCGATGATTAATTTCCAACAAAAAAAAGAGGAAACAGCATTTGGCTTTTTAGCCCCGGTTCTCACCTTATCACAAACAAAAAACGATGAGCGACCCGATGGAAATGGAGTGCTTGACAGTGTATGGCGATCTTTCGGCTATGTTGTACTCTGGCGAGCTTGTGGACATCACCGAATTTGTGCAGAATGGCGTCCGTGAGACTGGCGAAGATGCCATTTGGAAGGCCATTTACGACAACAAGTCTGCGACTTTTCTGTCGTTTTTTACGAGCGCTCAAGAGATTGGCGAAATACCGCGCGAGATATCGCTGGCATACGATGGCGAAACGTTGTTTTCGCTCACCTGCATGCTGAGGCTTTACCGCGATTGAAGTCGCGCATTAAAAAGTTATTTGCTATAAATGTGTCGGTTGAATTTGCATGCCCGACATGGAGCACGAACCGTTGTCAGCTGATGCGCGCCGCCTCAGTGAGGCCTACATGGCATCCGCTGCCTATCAAAACCTGCTAGCGAGGGCGCGTCACGCGAGGGCTGTCTTGGCTGAAAAACAGCATTCCGAGCTTACCAATTACCTGAAGCAGAGATCGCAGAGGGCCGCCGCACCGCACGTCCCAGTACCCTGGGGGCAAAAGATAGAATACAAAACTACAGCTATTAATCCACGGTCCTTTATGTTGGGCCACGTTCGCACGGACCCACACACACTGGCGCCTCCTGAGCCCTCCATGTTTGAGACCATACGCAGGCTGACGCCTCGAAGTGATTATGCTCAAAGGCCGCAGTTTGAGGAGGGCCAGCTGATGCAAATGCATCGAAAATCGATTGAGACGGATGCCGCTGGCGTCCCTAGATCGATTCTGACGCCCAACGCCTATTATCACATTTTTCGAGGGGGCAGATGGGTGCAACACAATAACATTTTAGTCTAAAAAAAAGAGGAAAAGTCTTTCTTGTATATATCCAAGCCTTGTATGTGTCCAAGCCAGAAACCAAAGGCATAAGAATGGACGAAGTTAAAGACACCATGATCATGTTCACGCGCATTGTTGACGCTCTTAATCGTGATGCGAACAAGAGCCTGCTCGCCGAGTTCCCCGACCACGGCCTCGACGAAGCAGGCTTTAAACGCTTTGCCAATCTGCACTTGCTCAAGAACGCGGTGCTGTGCTTCAAGGGCATCAACGGCGCACAGCACCGTCGCGTCAGCGAGGCGATTGCGGGGATCGTTGTCCTGGACCTTTCGAAGCCATGTCTGACGACGTTTGAGTGTGACTTTCGCGAAGCGATGGAGAAAGATCTGAAGGACATTCAGGCTATGATGGCACATGAGCCGCGGCGGCTTCGCTGCATCATCGACAATGGTCTGAAGTTGCGAGTTGTCTCGACTGAGTCGCTCACGATGGCGCAGGGCACGGCTCTTTTGGATCAGCTGGAGCGTGGCGCTTCGCGTATCAAAAACGCGATTTACGGTCTCGAGTGCGAGACGGAAGCTTTGGATGCCATCGCGGCGTTGCGCTGGAAGCTGTCGCGCTGCTGAAAAGGCTTGAGCTAAACAGCTTGAAGCTTGAAGCTATCACGCTGCCGAAAAAGCTTGAAGCTGTCGCGCTGCCGAAAAAGCTTGAAGCTGTCGCGCTGCCGAAAAGGCTTGAAGCTGAAAAGGCTTGAAGCCGAAAAAGCTTGAAGCTGTCGCGCTGCCGAAAAGGCTTGAAGCTGAAAAGGCTTGAAGCCGAAAAAGCTCAAAGCTGCATGCGCGAGCGGAGCAAAAGCTCCGACAATATTAAAAGAGGGCGAAAAAAAAAATGAAAAACGGCACACTTGTCTTTTATTTTCTTTTATTTGAAAACATAAAGAATGGTAGAGCAAGCGCGTGCACTGATGCTCGCAATTGAGAACGGTGAAGACATAATGGAAGCTTATAGCGTATGGCAGGCGTCTGCCTTAATGTTTGCCTCGACGCATCGCCTATTTTTTCAGGCCAAGGCGTCTTGCGGTCCGATTGACGCGCTGGACGTGCGCGGGGCCCTCACAGCCGATGTCCGTTTTCAAATGACAGTTTTGCTCCAAAGGCTTGCCACGGCGGCGCGAAAGCTATGCGCGACGCACCGACTGCTACCGCACTACTGCTTGTTGTTTCACGTGCCGTCTTTTGAGCCGCACTTTACGGCGCTCTTGCGCGCGGCGCTGGAGTTTGACAGCGATGCGGACGTTGGTGTCAACGTGCATATGGAGCAGCTGATTCTGCTGCTGGATGGCTGCATGGCCTACGGCCCGCATGTGCAGGAGCTTGCGTTGGAGATGCGACCCCCCGTATATCTTGGGCCCGGCGAAGACTTTCGCGACGCCATCGCCGAAGCGATGTCGGAGGAGCTGCGCTGGGTGCTGGAGGAGGAGCTGGCGCCCGCCGCGTTTGCAGTTGGCCATGCCCTGAGCGCGTGGCCCCTTGTTGGCGGCGATGGCCTCACGGCCGCGTCCTTGGCCTTTTATTGGCATTTTTTTTGAATTTTGAAATGCTCAATTTCCGCGCGGAATAAAGATGTCGGTGTTAATTTTGGGTCAATTTGGCAATGGAGAATGCAGATAGACTAAAACAGATTTGTTTGTTTATTAGCAACAATGCATCACTCTTCCAGCATCATAAGCTTCTGCTTATAGAGAGCCAAAGAAACAAGGCCCTCCATGTTCTTTTGGTTCTTTTGCGTATACGGGGTCTTGCGCTTTCCATTGACGATGTAGAGGCTGTCGTGATTGGCATCTTCGACGAAAATGATCTCAATCGTGCGCTCCTTGCGCACAAGCGCCGTCCTCTTGGAATTTGGCGTCATCTTGAACTCGACGCGGACGCCGTCCTTAATCGGCCTGATGAAGCAGAGGCTGTCCGGCTCTCCTTGCAAGCGGTAGGTAAACGCCAAGCGAATGTAGTCTGGGCCCTTCACAGCAGTCAAGGATTGATCGCCGTCCTTTATCAGCACGTTGGCCACGAGCATCGACATATTATTTGACATTTTTGATTGTGCCTTGAAGTCTTTGTCGCTATACAACACAACAATGGCCTTTACCTCTTTTTTTTTAGTTAAAAAAATGCGACGTCCGCAGTTGTATTAGTATAAATCTTGGCTTAAGTGTGAATCTTGGCTCAAGTGTGAATCTTGGCTCAAGTGTGAATCTTGGCTCATGGCTCAAGTGCGAATCTTGGCTCATGGCTTAAGTATAAATCTTGGCTTAAGTGCGAATCTTGGCTTAAGTGCGAATCTTGGCTCAAGTGCGAATCTTGGCTCATGGCTCAAGTGCGAATCTTGGCTCATGGCTCAAGTGTGAATCTTGGCTTAAGTGCGAATCTTGGCTCATGGCTTAAGTATAAATCTTGGCTTAAGTGCGAATCTTGGCTCAAGTGTGAATCTTGGCTCATGGCTCAAGTGCGAATCTTGGCTCATGGCTCAAGTGTGAATCTTGGCTTAAGTGTGAATCTTGGCTCAAGTGTGAATCTTGGCTCATGGCTCAAGTGCGAATCTTGGCTCATGGCTCAAGTGTGAATCTTGGCTTAAGTGCGAATCTTGGCTCAAGTGTGAATCTTGGCTCATGGCTCAAGTGCGAATCTTGGCTCATGGCTCAAGTGTGAATCTTGGCTTAAGTGCGAATCTTGGCTCATGGCTTAAGTATAAATCTTGGCTCAAGTATGAATCTTGGCTTAAGTGCAAATCGTGGGTTAAGTATGAATGTTTTGTAGGGCCAAACGGTTTTTACGAGCAAGATAACTTTTTATTTGTTTTTCAAAAGTCAATAGCAGCAATCGCAGATTTCGACGTAGGGGTCTTCGAACATCTTGACGATTGAAGCCACAAAGTCGTCAAGATCGCCGGTCGATCCATCACATGGAAGCGGCGGCCTCTCCATAAACGCCGGAAGCGATGGCCTTCGCGTTCCAAAAAGCTTCTCGCGAGCCTTCTCGTAATAAGACGACGTTGTCACCGGTTTGCGGCAACGAGGCGTCACGCCGGCAGGAACGTAGCGGCGAATAAGACACTGCGATGGCGGAAACAGCGACGGGTTGACCACCAGCTGGACATTGTCGACGAGGACTGCACTGTAGGATGCCGCCGACTTGGCAGCGAAGCCCATGCGCTGGAGCTCTGGAACGAACACCTTCTCCCACTTCTCGATCCTTTCAAGGGCCTTGCCCATAATGTCGACCAGCTTCGACTCCGTTTCGCATGGCTCGTTGAAAATGCACGTCCTGCTCTTTCCTTCCTCGCGCATATAAAACGACGTCAGCTTGCAAAAGCCTGGCAAAATGGGGGCCTCGATAAGCATGTGATAGCCAGTTTCAGCGATTTGAACATGAAGGTTTTTTGGTTTGTCGACTGTAGCCTTGATCTGAAAGTCCCTGTCAGTTTTCCAATGGGCGGGCAGAATACGCGCGGCAAAGTCCAAAACCGCCTGCGGTACGTCTGGCTGGCCATTCTTCATTTGAGCAACTTTTGCTTCCGTAATTACCAAGGGGTCGCGATGATTGAGCAGGGTGGTGTGAACGGGTTGGTAGCAGTAGTCCATTGAATGCAATTCGTTTGTGGCTCAGGCCACCAAGGGGGCAACATAAAGCCACTGTGGCCTTTTCCTCTTTTTTTTTTATTTGTTTTATAATTAAAAAAAATCGGGCGGCCTACCTGTATGTTGGCGTGGCTGCTAAGCTCAAATAATGCTTGACGAGATCAACAAGCTGCTTTTGTTTCAGCGCACCGTCACGCACATGACTCTCAAAAAATTCAGGAAGGGCGGCAAGCGAACGCAGCCAGAGGCGGCGGCTCGCGCTTTGACGCAGCTGCTCGCTAAGTTTGATAACTGCCACTTTTTGCCAGCTGTGCTCGATGGCGTAGTGGCGGACACCGCGCACCTATCGGTCAGAGAATCGTTTGCGTGGCTCAAGAACGCGGCCCTGAAGGGCACGTGGGTGCTACTGGAAGCCCTTGTTGAGGAGGCGCGAATGCTCGAGTTCAGCAACACGGTGGAGGCCTTGGAGGCCGAGGCCGCGGCGCTGGCGCTCACACACACCCTTTTAGGGCCAGCGTCAGCGATGGCCTCGGAAAACATAGCGGAGCAGCTTCAACTTTTAGGCAAGATCAAGAGGGCGCGAGACTATGAGGCAGCGTTTGAAACCTTTAGGAACCTCAGTCTTCCGAAACCTCTCAAAAAAAAGAGGAAAATGCCTGCAGAGGATCAAAGCGGTGCCTAGGCCCCACAACAACAAAAATGGCAACGGCAAACAGCAAGGGCGTCGCGGTTCACGTGTGGTCGATGGACATATCCGCGATGCGGATCTGGACTAAAAACGAAGTTGTTTATGCGTCTGTTGATGGCGTTGAGTATGTTGAAGCCACATCCGCAAAGGGCCCGCCTTCGTTTTTATCGATGCTCGTTTACGTTTTTGAGAACGAGCTTGCGGGCACCGCGGCTGTTGCAGGCATTGACAGTGTTCATGTCGCGGTAGCAACTGTCGCGAAGCTGAACAGGTCTTCGTCTCGCGTCAAGATCACTTTTGAAGCCACTTGGACTTGCGATGAAATGAGCTACGACGATCCTGAGCTGTGCGCTTGCTTTATCGCAGTGCCCCTTTGAAATAAACAAAAAAACCACTGCCCCTTTGGTCGGGTTGTGTTTCGCCACTAGCTTGGCCTTAAGACAAAAAAAAAAAAGATGGAATGTGCATGCCTGTGTCCATTTGTTTAAGGCTTCAAGAGCATAAATGATGAACATTACGCTGGGCCCCTTGAGCGTTGACCCACAAAGGCTAACGGCGCGAATGGGCGATGGAAAAGAGCTAATGATAGTGGAGCTCGCCGAGCTTGGCTTTAGCACAAGAGACCCTGGGGCCATGACGGCTGCGCTTATGATATACGCGACGGACGCCACCTACGAGGCCCATATGACGACGAGAGACAGCAACGAGACGCGTGTGGTATACGCCTTTAACAGACGCGGGCTCGCTGGCTTCGCTATGACGTGTGTTTACGTCAAGAGGCGAGAGCGGAAGCGTGCGCGTCTGGCCTTGGCCTAATATTGGCCTTGTGGCCTTCACACCTGGCCTAAAAAAAAAGAGGAAACTGCTTTTACTACACTAAGCTTGGTTTTGCCAGCCTGGGGGAAGGACAAAGCATGGTGCGCAAAATGCTGGCGGAAGGCTGCGTGTTGAAAGGGTGCAAGACGAGAAATTTTAAGGTCAACGTTCATGAAAATTGCGTCAAGCCGGGGACAAAGCTTCGCGTCACGCACGATAGTGGCCTAGTCGTGTTCATCGATTTGGCTCAGGCCTGCGATCCTCGCGATAAGCGTTTTTACTTGCCGCCGACATCGATTGAGACCTACGAAGGCTTTGCCGACATCGTTGGGGCCTGCGAAGGCTTCATCGACGAGTTTAACGTGTATATCGCGAGCACCGACTCGTTTTTTTGGCTTAAGCTCACTTTGCTTCAACCAATTGCGTTTTAAAACGGTTGGGTTGCGTTTGAAAAAAAAAGAGGTAATTGCCTGGTGTGTTAATAACAAGCCCCAACCCCAAACGATTATTCAAAACGAACATGCTCTCTGATTCCCTTGCCCTGTCCCTCGCGACTAAATCCGCCGAATTGACGGTGGAAGAACACACTGAAGTTTTTACCGTTGCCTATGAAGCAGCGTTTGCGACTTCTCTGATCAAGAATCTTACTAAGGCCAAGTCCACGGCCTGTGCTTATCCGAACTACGCTTTGGCTGCTCCTCGCGACGCGAAGCTGGGGGCCATGGCAGCGCTTGCTGCGGCCATCAAGCTCAAGGCTGCAAACAAGAGCATCAAGTCCATCGTGTCCGCAAAAAAGGCAGCTTGTATCGCTTTGCGGGCCAAGAAGCTGGTGACTGAGAAGCTGCAAGACCAGTTTGAGCTGCTGCACATGCTCGCGTCGCTTCCGCCGCCCTAAAAACGCCCCCTGCTGTGGCCTATTTTTGGCCCAAAAAAAATAAAAAAAAATACAAAAATGTGCCGCTGTATGTTTGGCTCATTGGCTTAAACCTAAGAATGACTACTAGTGTTAACGGACGCGTTGGTACCCAAAAGCATAAGTTGAAGGTTGTTTTCGAAGAGCCCAGAAAGGTCAGGGTCTTTAGCGACGAAGGCTTTGAAATGTCCATTGATTTGTCCAAGCGCTCGCTTACGACGGCCGACGACCCGTACAACTGCTGCGGCGATCGCTTTTTCCTGCCGCCCGCCGCGATCACCAACAACGTGACAGCGTGTTGCGGCTACTGGGAGCAAAATAAGATTAAGATTGATGCTCTTGATCAGGACAACTTTGCTTGGCTGTGGTTGTCGATCGTGAGCCCGTCAGAGCTTCGTTTTTTTTGAGAAGAAAAAAGGTAAAAAAAAGAGGTATATGCCAAGGTGTCGTGAAGACCTTTTGCAATAAAAAAAATAACCAAAAAATGCTTTCTGCTGATTGTCAAGCTTTGATTGTGGTGTATGAGAACCTTAAGAGGGCCTATGACATGTGCTTTCCCGCCGAATACTGCGAAGACCTTGCTCACTATGAGCTCAAATACCCAGAGACTGACTACCGCGAAATTTTTTTGTTCAAGAGTCTGCAAGCCTTTGTCGTTTCGCGCAAGAGTAAAGATCATTTCGAGAACACCGTCTCGGCGATGGGTGAAACATATAATATGCAGTTTGAGAAGGCCTTTGAGATTGCAAAGACTGCTATGAAAAAAGACTTGGTCATTGCCAACGCCGCGCTTAAGCTGGCCAAAAACCAAAAATAAAAAAAATAAAAAAAAAGAGGTATCGGGCCAGCTGTTGGCTTTAGACTCAGCACCAAAAGCAAGAGACAAAATGGCGAACAAGACCACTGATGACGTGACGGCTGAAGTTGCGAAAGAGTTTGATACCTATTATCGCGATTGCTTTTGGGAGGAAATCAATGGAGAAAAAACCAAAAAGATGAAGATGGCTGAGTTGGAGCCGGATTGTATGAAGATGAGCCCGCTCGAGACTATTGCGATTGGTATCGCTGCTGTCGACTACTTCATCTTGAACAGCATTGACGATGTGCTTGGCGACGACGAAAGTCGCACCACGTTTGTGATGCAGATCCATGAGATGGCGGTGCTTCTCAAAGCAAAGCATGGTGCTTTGTTCGATGGCGCCGCTATCGCCAAGGCCTTTAGGGCCATGAACTGGTCCCGCTAGACGTAAGCTTTTGGCATGAAAAATAAAAAAAAAGAGGAAAACGCCTTGGCCTTTTGATTTAAGAGAGTAGTAAGGGAAATGCAAGCGAAATGCAAGCGGGAGAGCTGACTACGCCTGAGCTGATGCAACATGCTTTGTATTGGTGTCGTCGAAACGAGACTATAGGAAACGAGTTTATAAAGATATACTATGAGCGCTACATGCTTGAGAAGCATGGCTTTACGCGCAGCCGCTTGCCGAGCCTGGACGAATTCAATGCCCTGGGCGTGCTTGCGCAGCGCACTCTTGTAGAGAAATGGAGAGCTCTGCGCGATGTCGTCGACTTTGAGCTCAGGTTTGAAAAATTCAACTTTCAAGCGAGCACCCTGGTTTTAAACGGCACGAGGGGCGCTATTTTAACCGGCATGTCGTTTAAGGCAGACAACATGTCGCACAATTTGCTCGAGCTGACTAGTCGTAGCGAAAGCGCGCACGTTATCTTGGCCAATGTCATTATGAAGCGGAGGAAGCCAGAAGCGCGAATAGTGCCGACTGCAGAGATCGTCAAAGAGCATAAGTATTGGCACGATTCAGCGACGTGCTTTGTCGAACGCCCGTTGACCAGAGAGCTCGCCCGAAGGGCTAGGGATTCCGAGTGGCAGTACGGGGAGCTCAAGCAGTTGTTGATGTCGGAACATCTTTTGGCATTTTTGTGCGGGACTCGCGATGGCTCGGTGTCTCGTGTGAAGTTGCTGAAGGCGGAGCTTTTGGTCCTTGTCGTTTCATTCTTTTTGGGTTGCGACTAAAAGCTGGGCTCAACTTATGATGGAGTATCGCGAGCGTTTGAGTGCTCAGCAAGCGCTGCGTATATAAACCATTGAAAGTTTCACACTTTGAAAACATGGATGCGTTTAGCGGGTTCCGAGATTTGGAGGAAGAGCTGAGTGACGAAGAGTATGAAAGCGAAAAGCCATTTGAGGGTGAGATGTGTGCGGATGAGCTTGACGCGGATGAAGATTACGGGTCCGCTGAAGAATTTGACGATTTCGATCTTAATAAACGTCGACGGCGAAACGCTTTGCTTGACGTGGAATCCGACGCCGATGAAAATATTGCGAATGAAAGCGAAGCCCAAAGCGAAGCCCAAAGCGAAGCCCAAAGCGAAGCCCAAAGCGAAGCCCAAAGCGAAGCAGAAAGCGAAGCAGAAAGCGAGGCCGCCAGTGAGGCCCAAAGCGAAGCAGAAAGCGAAGCCGCCAGTGAGGCCCAAAGCGAAGCAGAAAGCGAGGCCGCCAGTGAGGCCCAAAGCGAAGCAGAAAGCGAAGCCGCCAGTGAGGCCCAAAGCGAGGCCCAAAGCGAAGCAGAAAGTGAGGCCGAGAGTGAGGAAGATAGCGATGATTTTTAATTAAAAAAAAGAGGAAACTGCCAAGCTGGCTTCAAAGCAGAAGAGCGATGGCCAAGGACAAAAAAAATGAGCATCCGATTGAGCAAAGTGTATGGCGACGTGACGGTGGAGCTGTGGTCTGGAAACATTGGGGATATGGCTATATCAAAGCTTGGTCCTGTGTTTGCAGCCTCGTTTAACCGTCAACTGCATAAAGCCCATGTCTCAAACTACATGATGATGGCGCGGATCGGTGATAAAGTGGTGGGTGGGATGCTGTTTACCGTTTCTGGCGGATGGGACGACAACGACGTGATGACGTACGATGAATCGGTGCTGCCCATGCACCGTCGGCTCGGTGTTGGCTCGCGAATGTACGACTGCCTCAAGACCTGGGCTGCGACTGCCGAAGAAAAAATCAAGGTGATTTATTCGCACGTGGACGTGGGGGACAAGGTTGGCGAAGCCTTTATGCTCAGCCAAGAAGGCTTTGAGCTGTTCGAAGAAGACGACGAGGAGCTTACGTTTAAGTATGCCTTTTGAGTCGGCTGTATGCTCAGGCTTAAACATCGAGGCTGTATGCTCAGGCTTAAACATCGAGGCTGTATGCTCAGGCTTAAACATCGAGGCTGTATGCTCAGGCTTAAACATCGAGGCTG
>Ga0247841_10003861_pt1 | contig 26863 bp, 24 predicted proteins | sample LaCruzMarch2015__2_FD_192410 | JGI IMG/M metagenome (GOLD analysis project Ga0247841, IMG submission 192410) | Freshwater microbial communities from meromictic Lake La Cruz, Castile-La Mancha, Spain - LaCruzMarch2015_18m | ecosystem: Environmental > Aquatic > Freshwater > Lake | place: Spain... | reverse complement strand
CCCGCATTGTGGAGAAAGTGCGCCATGGTCGCTCCCGCATTGCCGAATCCCTGAATCGCCACCTTGAGCTCCTGCGGATCCAGTGCCTGCCGGTCAATGAGTTCCTGCAGGAGGAAGAATCCTCCGCGGGCTGTAGCAGTATCGCGCCCCAGTGATCCGCCGAACGCCATGGGCTTGCCCGTGATGAACGCGGGGCTGTAGGAATGCGTCAGCTTCTCGAACTCGTCGCGCATCCACGCCATGATGTCGGGCGTGGTATTCACGTCGGGCGCCGGAACATCGATATCCGGACCCACCTGTTTCACAAACGCACGGACGTACGCGCGGGAAACCTCCTGCAGTTCGCGCTTGCTGAGTTTCTTCGGATCCAGCTGGATACCGCCCTTCGCCCCGCCGAAAGGAATATTGACGACGGCGGTCTTGAGCGCCATGAGCGCGGCCAGCGCTTTCACCTCGTCTAAGTCCGCAGCGGGATGGTAGCGGATGCCGCCCTTGTAGGGACCGCGGGCATTGTTGAACTGCACGCGGAACGCGGGAAAGCGCGCTTCGGTGCCGTCATCGCGAAGCATCGAAAGTTGCGTCTCGTGAATGTGCTGCGGCTCGGAAAGAAGCTTGCGCTCTTCGGGTGTGGGCTTGAGCTTCTCCAGTACGGCAGTGAGGGTTGTTTGAAAGCGGGTGAAGGGGGTGGAGGCGGGCATGGGCAGAGGATAGCATAGAGAAGATGAGCGGCGGATGAATGCACGAAAAGGACTTCCACGACCCCCAAAGAAAGGCTTACGGAAGAATACAAGAGAGAGGAACGGCGGTTCGCATGACGCAGCGCTGTTGCAGGACACGCATCAACAGCACACTCTGCCCCCTATGGAAACATTCCCCGTCCCCTACTATCCCGCAACCGAAAACAACCGTTCGCAGCGCGTCGGCATCGCCACCAGCGGCGGCAATGCACCGGGGCTCAACGCCGTCATCCATGGTGCGACCGCAGAATTGAACTTGCGCGGCCATGAGGCTGTCGGCATTCCCAATGGATGGGATGGCATGCTCGAAAAAAAGCGCCTCATTCATCTCTCTGACCTCACACACGAAGAGATCATGCAACTCGTGCACACAGGAGGAAGCATGCTTCGAAACTGCCGCACGAAAATCGGAAAAGAACATTATCCAAAACTTCAGAGGGTCATCGGGCAATACGGTCTGGATGGAATCATCATCGCGGGTGGCGACGATACGCTCGGGCAGGCGGCACGCATCAACCGCCTGCAAGTGTTGCAACCGGCACACGAACGCAGCAATGGAAACACTTCCATGTTCATCGGTGTTCCCAAGACGATTGATAACGATGTGGATGGAACGGAACAGACGTTCGGCTTCGAATCGGCCGTGGAAGCGGTGAAGAGACAAGTCATCAATATGAAAACTGATGCGCGCACCATGAGCCGCCTCGGGGTCGGGGAAGGGATGGGACGTGACGCGGGTCATATCGCTCTTCATGCAGGATATGCCGGCGGTGCGGACATCACTCTCATTCCGGAATGCAACATCTCCATTGATGACCTCGCGAACCGCGTCGCAGAGGTCCTGCTGGATCAGGAATACTGTGTCATCTGTGTGGGAGAGGCCTATGGCGGCGCAGAGGCGGAGGGGAATGAAGCGGACTCCTTCGGACATAAGAAGAAAAAGGACGCGGGAAAGAAAGTCATCGACCTCCTGAAGAAAAAATTGCACGAGCATCCTGCACTGAAAAAACGGAAAATGAACGATCCAAACACCTCACTCCAGGTAGTGGGATATGACGCCCGGGACGGCGCTCCCGTCGCGTCCGATGGAATCCTTGGCGGGCAATTCGGCGGATTGGCAGCCCATCTCGCAGATGCAGAACAGTACGGGAGGATGGTCGCACTGAAAGATGGGCAAATCACCCATGTTCCCCTCTCGCGAGCAAAGCCGGGCAGAATGGTCACGAAACTGGAATACGATCCGATGACCATGCGTATGTGGAATATCCCGAAGAGCGTTGTGCCCGTCGTGCTCAGGTCACGGCAAAGAGCGGCAAAGATGTTGGGAGAGAAGTAAGAATAACTCCCACGATGTCATGGTGCCGGAGGGATCTCAAGTTACTACATTCTGAGTCTGAGGGTGAGAGCAACTTCCTCTTGGAATAGATCGAAGCCATTTGTTGCATAGATTCAAATTATGATGTATAATGTAATTAACTACCCCACACCGCACTACATGGATCCGAAGAATAAGCTTGGTGCTAACGGTGAAGTTCCTCTGAAAGGAGCAGCGAAGAAGCCCGAAGGGCAGATTAAGCCGTCGGATATTGGGACAGATCCAGTGAAGAAAGATATTGCCCATGTGCTGGAATCAGACGAGAAGCCTCTTACGCTGAATGACCTCTTAGAGGGATATCCTGTGCAAGTCTCCGATTATGATCATGTGCGTGAGAAGTTCGAGCATGTGGCTCGAATGCTCGGTATTGAGGAGAAGGTTACTGCCGATGAGACGACTAAGAGGTACGTGGAAGAGACAGGCAATAAGAGGCACTACATGGCCAGACTCAGGCAGCAAGAGATAGCGTTAGAGACGCTATTGCCTCTTATTGCTCAGATACCGCCGGTCAAGAAGGAAGACCTCTGGAAGAGCGGTGAACGTCCTGGCAGGACAGAGAAGATGATGTACATCTCGTATGTAGCGCTCCTGCTTGCGACTGGTGTCGGGAGCAAGTCGTGGCCGATTGACTGCTTCGTATTCCTTGCAATGGAAGGTGAGGAGAAGGCGCGGACGATCAAGGCAATCTTCGCCAAGAACAAGCTGCAGTCTTTCACGTTGTACGAGCGACAGACCGGCAAGAACACCTTCGCGACCTATGAAGCGAATTCCGGTGATATGAATCAGATACAATTCGAAGCGGCTGTGGCGTATGCGCCTTCCGCAGATGAATTGAAGAGGGCCGAAGCGACCATTGTTAAACAGATGAAGGCATTCGGAACAGACGTGAGTCTGGAGGACTTCTTGACTGGGCAGAAGAAGATGGACACCAAGGTCGTCGAAGCTGCTGCGAAGATTCGCTATGGTTCTAAGCATCCTAATGCGGATCGGGATAGCTGGCTCTTAGCTGAGGCGATGATCTTCGCGGGTCGCCCCTAAAGTCTTACTGATCCGGAATAAGCACCAGTTCCATCAGTATGGTGCCGGAGGAGGGACCCTTCGCAATAGCTCAGGGCAAGCTCGAACCCCCGTTCGTCCACAATCGTTCCTTCTTCTCTCGGCGCCAGCCTTTGATTGCTTTCTCACGTCGCCTAGCCTTCAAGCGATTGGGCTGTTGTTCTGACCAGAGCAATCGCTTCATAGGAATTTTCTTTGTATGACTACATGCGATCCCCAGAGAATGCTCATTCAATCTTCTATCAAGATTATCAGTAAAACCGACGTAGTAAGAACCATCGATCAATTCGAGAACGTAGACATGAAACATATGGCTTGCCATGAGAAGGCCCGCAGGCCGACGAATGGTGCCGGAGGAGGGAATCGAACCCTCAACGCCTTGCGGCACACGATTTTGAGTCGTGCGCGTCTACCAATTCCGCCACTCCGGCATAGAAGAAGCTTACATCCTCCACCAAGAGACGGGAAGGTCGCACTCACTACAACTGCACCTCTCTCAACTCAAGCATCCTCAGAACGTCGTACACCTTGAGAGCGGTTTCATGACCGTTAATTCTGAGCTTTTCGCAAACTGCCCGCACCAAATCGTGTTTCTTCATGACTTCAGCATCGCCCAACTTCTTTCCTTTATTGACGATGGTCAACTCCGACCGTATGGCTTCGAGGATTTCCTGCTGCTCAGAAGAGAGAGAAACCATACGGACGTTCTACCCCTCCTATTTTTGAGCGCAAGCCTCTATTTCTTAATGAAAAATCACGCGCACAGGACCCAAATCCCGCTATGATAGGGCTTGCCCTGAGGCTTGCCGAAGGGCCTCCCGATGAAGCAGTATCAAACCTTCATTTTCGATTCCTGTGCCCTTGATGCCGAGGCAGGAACAATAGAACTCCGCTACTCGCTGGATGACGAAGTGTTCTTTACGGAAACCGTGCTGCTCCCCAAAGATTATCAACTTCAGGCTCCCAGTGAGCAGCAGGAAGCCGCACTCGCAGCCCTGCACCTGATCGGCGGCATCAGCTACTACAAAACCTGCCTGCCGAAAAAGATGGAGATCCGCTCTGATTCGCTCACGCAGGAACAAGCCCAATTCTGGAACACGGTGTACACGAAGGGCCTCGGGGAATTTTTCTTCCGCAACCAAATCGACTTCCGCGGCCTCATCAACTTTCCGGCGTCCAAAGATCAAAGTCCGGGAACCAACCCTAGCCCTAGCCCTACCCCTAAACTCCTCGTCCCCATCGGCGGCGGCAAAGACTCCACGGTCACTGCAGAGCTACTCAAGAAAGCAGGCTTCGACGTGACGCTGTTTCGGATCGGCAAACATCCTCTCATCGAACAAGCGGCCAAGATCGCAGGCCTGCCGCTGCTCACGGTAGAGCGCCATCTCGCGCCAGAGCTCTTCAAGCTGAACGCGGAGGGTGCCCTCAACGGCCATGTGCCCATTACGGCGTATCTCTCGTTTTTGAGTGTCGTCATCGCCGAACTCTACGGATTCCAATACATCGTGATGAGCAATGAGCGGAGTGCGAACGAAGGGAATACCGAATATCTCGGCGAGCAGATCAATCACCAGTGGAGCAAGAGCCTGGAATGTGAACGTATGTTCCGCAAGTACTGCGAGAGCATCGGCGTCTCGGTGGAGTACTTCAGCCTGCTCCGGCCCTTGAGCGAGCTCTCCATCGTGAAAATTTTTTCCACCCTCCCGCAGTATTTCTCCTGCGTAACGAGCTGTAACACAAACTGGCGCCTCACGGCGCCCCTCTCACCCGTCCCCTCCCCCACCGGGGGAGGGGTGAGGGGTGGGGGCCAGGCACGCTGGTGTGGAAACTGTCCCAAATGCGCCTTTGCCTTCGCCATGTTCGCCGCCTTCCTGCCAAAGAAGATGCTTCAGGAGATTTTCGGAAAGAACCTCTTCGACGAAGAATCTCTTCAGCCCTTCTTCCGTCAGCTCCTCGGCCTCGAAGGTTTCAAGCCGTTCGAGTGTGTGGGCACGCCGGAAGAGACGAAAGCGGCGTTTCTGCTCGCCGAAGCACGCGGTGATCTGAATGACTCCAAAGCCATGCAGGTCTTCAAAATGGAAGTGAAGCCGACCATCGGAGATGGCAAGACGTTGATCGCCTCAGTGCTGGAACCGAGCAACGAGCATTGCATCCCCGAACAATTCCTCTCCGTACTTCCCGAAGTCCGAGGTCCGAGGTCCTAAGTCCTCTGTCCTAAGTCCTAAGTCCTTCGTCCCGTATGCATATTCGCGACCTCGCCGGCAAATCCATCTGCATCCTCGGCTTCGGTCGAGAGGGGCAAGCCATGCTCAAAGCATTGGAGGAGCACGCGCCCGGCTGCGAAGTGACCATTGCCGATCAGAACGCATCCGTCACGCTGCCCACCGGTTCGCGCCACTGGCTGCAAGTGGGTGACGGATGGCTGAATAACCTCAATAAGTTCGATGTGATTATCAAATCCCCCGGCATTCCTCCAAGAGCAGAACTTACAGCTTACAGCTTACAGCTCACGTCTCCGTCCCAGATCTTCTTTGATTCCATCGCAGACACAGGAGCAACGGTCATCGGAGTGACAGGCTCGAAGGGCAAAAGCACCACCGCCTCCCTGATCTATCACATCCTCCGAACAAGCCAACAAGCCAACCCTTCGACTCCGCTCAGGGCAGGCAAGCCAACAAGCCACATTCTCCTTGTCGGCAACATCGGCGAACCCGCCATCGCGCACATCGCGGATGCCAAACGAGGCACCATCTTCGTGATGGAAATGAGCAGCTATCAGCTGATGGATCTCACAGTGAGTCCGCACATTGCCGTCGTCACCGCATTCTTCCCCGAGCATCTGGACTACCACGGTTCGCTCGAGGCATACAAAGAAGCGAAGAAACACATCACGCGCTTTCAGACCAAAGAGGACAAAGTGTTCTTCGCCGCGGATTCGGCAGGGGCGCTGGAGATTGCACAAGAAAGCAAAGGCAGCCGCATCCCCTTCTCCGCGGCGGATGCTCCCGTGGCAATCGAAGAGACGAAGCTCATCGGCGCACACAACGCGGGCAATAGCGCGGCGGCCTTTCTCGTCAGTCGGGAACTCGGCGTTTCGAAAGACAGCGCCATCGCGGCAATCCGCTCGTTCACTCCCCTGCCGCACCGCCTGCAGTCGCTCGGGATGCACCATGGAATCGAGTGGGTGGATGATTCTATTTCCACAACACCCGAGTCCGCCATCGCGGCGCTCGATGCGCTGGGAGATCGCGTTGCGACGATCATTCTAGGAGGACAAGACCGCGGCTATGATTTCAGCCCTCTCGCGGAGCGCCTGAAGAAATCCAAAGTACAAACCGTCATCCTGCTGCCCGAGAGCGGAAAACGCATTCGGGAATCACTGGAAAAGGTGAATTTCCAAGCGCGCGTACTGGATGCGAACAACATGGAAGAAACTGTCACATTCGCAAAACAGCACTCCCTACGCCCTACGCCCTACGCCCTACGCCCTATCGTTCTATTGTCACCAGCTTCACCGAGTTACGGCCACTTCAAGAACTTCGAGGAAAGAGGTGATGAATTCAAGAACCAAATAATTGACATATAGATAATGTTTGTGTATAACGCTATTATGAAGCCGTTCGACAGCCTTTCTCTTGATGGGGAGACCGTTTGGAAAGAAGTTGAGCCATTCGTAGACCCAAGCATTTCCGAAGGATGCAGGGAACAAGTCTTACATGTCGTCGAAGCTATTCGAGCAGGAGGCGACACACTCGCAGACATGATCAAATCCATCGGCGCAGCAATCGAGGGACTGCGCATGCTCGCTGAGGGAGGCGATGAAGAATCGGCCATGCACCTGAAGTACGTTATGGGACTCGTTCAAGTGTGTTCACAAGAGCAAAAAAAACAGCTCAGGAGAATCGCAGAATCAAACTAGGCCACGTGTGTTCAAAAAATGGACGACTCCGTTGCCGAAGGACCAGCCTGCCCTCTCTGCCCTTCCTGCCTTTCCTCACTTCCGACTCTGACCTTCGCCAACAGCGACAGCTTTGAGGAACAGGGAGAGCTCTTTCAACTATATCTTCATAGTGTTTGACAGTTTGCATACATGATTTGATATCATTCAAATATGAGCACTCTACGCTTCGTACAAACTGCTGAAGATCTTCAAGATGCAGAGGTCCTGAGCGTTCAGCAGAAATTGAATTTGAGGGAGGAAGTGTCCTGCACGCAAATGGCCCTCGCAAATGCCATTATGGACGTTACCGGAGCAGCATGCCTCATCGGCAACGTTGAAGCATTCAGAAAAGGATTGATTGTCCGCTGGAAATCACTGACAAACTGATTCACTTTTGCGCTCCTTCAGCTTTCGGAATTTTCTCCGTGAGGTTGTGCCTCTCACTGTCCGACACGCACTTTCGCCGGTCGCAGCACCCTGCCATTGAATTCAAAACCTTCTTCGAACACCTCGGTCACCTTGCCTTTCTCCCCTGCTCCCGTCTGCAGAACTTCGTGGCGGGTGGGATCGAGTGCCTGACCCATGCTCTCCATACGCTTCAATCCCAGATCGGTCAGCAAACGCATGAGATCATTTTCGATCGCCTGAATCCCTTTCACCCACTCATGACTCTTGAGTTCCTCCGGCAGGTGCTGGAATGCGCGCTGAAGATTATCGAGTGTGGGAAGCATCTTCGTCATCGCTCCGGCAAGTGCGAACTTGGCCACGTCCTGCCGCTCGCGCTCAAGCCGGTCCTTGGCGTTCTGCAGATCCGCCTGCGCACGACCCGCGATCTCTTTCAATCGCTCCGATTCTTTTCGAAGAACCTCACACTCCATTTTGAGCTGCGCCACTTCGGGTGATTCTTTGGCCGGTTCGGGTTTCTTGTTCGCTGGCATCATCCCCATGGTACTGAATGGCCGGAAGAAACGACAGACAAATGATGGGAATGGACAAAAAAACAGGCCCCGATAGAGCCCGTTTATTTGTTGGGATTACGAGAGAATTACTCGGCAGCCACGCTGCTTGCTGCGGCATCCACTGCCGGAACCTCGGCCTCATCAACGGAAGACACACTGCTCTCGGAGGAAGACTCATCGACTACGGGTACCTGCTGCTGCACCGGAGCGGCAACGGAACTCTGCTGTGCACCCTCTTCCGTGGCGGGAACGGTGGTTCCGCACGCAGTCAGGAGGAAGAGTGAAAGTCCGACAAGGATCATGGAGCGTTTCATAGGGAATGGGGGAAATGAAATGAAAATTGCATTTCACCCTAGGAGCGAATAAAAGTCGGAGCAAGAAAAATCTGCATTTGTTTGTTAATTCATTTCAAAAAAAACGGGCAAGCGCCCGTCTTTTTCGTTGTATCCGCAAAAATTCCTCACTCAATCACGATCTCACCGGTCATCTCGCGGTGTCCTTCGCCACAAAAAACGTTGCAGCGGAACGGGAACGTGCCGGCCTTGTCCGTGGGAAGATCCACCGTGACGGTCTGGCCCTCTTCCGCCTGAACATCGATACCGAGTTCCGGAACAGCGATGCCGTGCGTGCCACTCACATTCACCATCTCGATCTTCACTTTTTCGCCCACTTTCGCCTTGATGGTGGAGGGAGTAAACGCCCAGTTGGTGGCCTCAACACGAATAATGCGTGCATCGGATGCAGCGGATACGACGGAACTGGAAGAGGCGCCTTCGTCGGTGGCTGTCGGCTTCGCCTGACCGCAGGCGGAGAGGAGCAGGCTCCCGAGAACGAGGGAGGCAAGAACGGAACGCTTCATAACAAAAGGGGGAAAGGAACGCCCACCTTACCAATTCAAGAGAAGCCGGACAAGGCTACTCTATCTTCTCGACGACGATGGATTGCGCCTGTTCAGGAGAAATGAGAACGGTGCCTGCGGATTTCGAAGTCCTCAAGGCCAATCCCTTCTGCGGATCATTGCCCGTCACATCAATCACATCACCAACCTCGAGAACGATATTTGCTCTCTGCCCTCTGTCAGCCATGTGCTGAACCTCAACACGCTCTGAAATCGTGTAACTCTCTCCTGCTCTCGCGATGGCTACCAATGATTGTTTCTCTTGTGGGGATTCCATAGTGAAATTATAACATAATTCAGAGTATCATGGCAAGTACGGCTTGTTGCGAAGAGCGAAGCAACGAATGGTATCACGAGTCCCCAATCTATTGACGAGATTTGTGGTGAGAAGTAGGGTTTTCTTATGGTGGAATCAGATCTCAATAGTGTCGAAACAGAAGTCGTCACTGCGATTCAAGAATCAGGAGAGATATTGGGGGTGCGAGAGTTGGATGAAATCCGTGCATCCATAAAATCGATTGTTGAGGGCCCTCGATATTTTTGCCTTACGGAGAAGGGATTACAGTTGCTCGATCAAGAACAAGTTGGACAGGGGGATGGGAAATTACTTGATTACTTGAGGATAATTTCAAACGGGTTTGCCAAGGAGGATCCCATAAGGGAAACGAATGCTTTGGCTGCAGGTCTTATCGAAGATATCTCTAACCGGCAACGTCGAGAGCAGATCGATTTGCTTATCCTGAATCACATACCGATGGAGGCTGCGGCTTGAAAGAAAACTTATTGAGAACCGAATGGTGCCACGGATGTTTCTACTTATTTTATTTTCGTATTCCGCTTTAAACGCGTCAACAAAACGTTTGTGCCGAATTATTCATGGATTCCTGCGCTGGTTACCACCCAGCCAACTTACCGATGATTCTGACGACAATGACAAGCGCCATGAGATACGTAGCCCAGACCGCCCACTTTTTTCGATAATGCGGCGATTTTTTATTGAACGCTATCCACATCCAAACAAAGAAAACTACCACAAGCCATGCACTATCTATCAATGCGCCTACTTCACGGGTGAACATACGGGATATTGTAAACCTCGTTATGAACGAACGAAATATGGTGTCACGGGCCGGGATTGAACCGGCGACCCCAGGCTTATGAGTCCTGTGCTCTACCAACTGAGCTACCGTGACACGGAAGGAAGACTACCAAAAGAATGGATCGCACGGAAGCTCCACACAGGAAGAATCCACTGCGATTTCGAGGATCAGATGCGGAAAGTAGGGCATAATAGCCGCACATGAAACCCGTCCTTCTCTGTCTCCATGGTTGGGGAGGCTCGAAAGAGTCCTTCACAGAACTGAAAGCCATGCTGGAAGGCGAAGATGTGCTGATCCTCACGCCGGACCTGCCCGGCTTTGGTGCGGAACCGGAACCGACGAGGCCATGGTCCGTGGATGACTACGCCGATTGGGTCGAAGCTTGGTTGCAAATAAACGCACCCGCGAAGGGGTGCTCTACATTATTGCTGGGCCATTCCCATGGCGGCCGCATCGCCATCAAGCTCGCAGCCAGACAAGCGAACAGCTACCAGCTACAAGCTACCAGCTACAAGCTCGACCATCTCTACCTCTGCGCCGCCGCGGGCATCCGCCACCGGTCATTCAAGAGAGTGCTCGGCAGAATACTGGCAGGCATCGGACGTGCATTCTTCGCTATCCCCGGCCTCTCAAAGCTGGAGCCGTTTGCTAAAAAAATGCTCTACAAGATTCTCCGTGAGCACGATTACGAACGGGCCTCTCCGGTGATGAAACTCACTCATGCGAAAGTCACTGCAGAGGATCTGACTCCCCTCCTCCCATTGATCACGGTCCCCACCGATCTCTTCTGGGGCGAAGATGACACGTACACTCCCGTCAAAGACGGCTACATCATGCACAACGCCATCCGCGGGAGCGTGCTCCACACTTTTGCAGGAACCCGCCATCGCGTGCACCGCGACCGCGCCCCCGAAATCGCTTCCGTCATCCGCAACCACCTCTAACCCTAACCCTAACCCTAACCCTAACCTTAACCTTAACCTTCGTCCTTCGTCCCATGTCCTTACTCCTCGTCCTCCTCACCCTCACGGCCTCCCTCTCGCCCCTCTTGACCTTCTCGACCCTCTGGCAGGTGAAGGAATGGCGAACGGACCGTCTGAAAGAACACATGCGAAGCGAAGGATGGTTCCTGCAGACATTTGGGTTTCTGAAGCCCCTGATTCTCCTTCTGGCTCTGCCCGCCCTCCTGCACCGGTGGGTAGAGCACGAAACGTGGACGATGAGCGTGCTCTCGCTTCTGACCATCCTCACGGTGATCCGCCTTGCCCTGAACCGCCAGCCCCGCCCCGTATGGACGATGAAAGCCATCGCCCTCGTGAGCGGAGCCATGTTCTTCATCCTGCTTGCCACACTCCTGATCCTGCTCCTCCCCGTCGAACACGTTCCGGCACTGGTGACAATTCCATTGCTTTCACCGTTCGCCATCCTGCTCTCGTGGATCATTTTTCTGCCCGTTGATGTCCTGCTCAAGCGACGCATCCGGTACCGTGCACGCACCGCGAGAGACCGGCACGAGCACCTGATCGTCATCGGCATTACGGGGAGTGTGGGCAAGACGACCACCAAAGAACTTTTGCTTCACCTGCTCAAGGATCAGGGAGCCGAGTCCACCCCCGCGTACGTGAACTCCGAGATAGGAGTGGCCCGCTGGATCACCCAGACGCTCTCGGGCACATCCGTCCCCAAAATCCTCATCGTCGAAATGGGCGCCTACCGCAGTGGTGAAATCCGCCGTCTCTGCCACATTGCGCGCCCGCTCATCGGTATCATCACCTTCATCGGATCGCAGCACATGGCCCTCTTCGGCTCACAGGAAAAACTGCTTGCGGCCAAGGCGGAACTTTTTGATGCCCTGCCCCCGGAGGGAGCGGGCATCGTGAACGGTGACAGTCCCTTCGCCGAACAACTCCGGACGCATGCACACTGCCGGACGGTGACCGTGGGCACGGGAGGTCCCGCGGACATGGAGGCATTCGATATCGAAGAAACGTCGACGGGCCTGCGTTTTCGCTCCGGCAACACGATGATCACGACTCCCCTCCACGGCACCCACAACGTGACGAACATCCTCCTCGCGATGGCGGCCGCCGAAGTGCTGGGCCTCAAGCGCCCCGAAATCGCGCGCAGACTCCCGAGTTTCCGTCCTCCGGAACACACCTTCTCGGTGCGTGTCATCGGAACTTTGACCCTCCTCGACGACACGCACAACGCAAGTCAGGCCAGTTTCAAAGCAAGTATCGGCTGGGCCAAGTCGCAACCCGCCGAAGAGAAAGTCCTGCTCACGAGCGGTCTCATCGAGCTGGGGGAGGAAGAGGATCGCGTGCACGCACAGCTGGGCGTGGAGGCCGCCGGTATCTTCTCGCGCGTCATTTTCTCGCACCCGCGTCATGCGCGTTCTTTCGCACGCGGATACGGCAAACCCGTTGAAATCCTCTCGAAGAAAACGCAGCCGGTCTCACAGAGGTCCCTCTTCGTCTGCGTCGGCCGCATTCCCGAACAAACCGTCCGCCGTCTTTTGCCCGACTCCACATCCCGACGCCCTACGCCCTAATCCTATGCCCTTGTTTCATCCCATCCATCACACCTTTGCCCCGCACGTGAACGGGAGCTACGTGCTGCGCACGCTCTCGCTCCTCTTCCAACCGTGGAAATGGAAAGAAGGACCGGAGCGCGAGGCCTTGCGCACCGCACTTGCAGAAAAGTTTGACGCCGACGCGTTTCTGTTCGCCTCGGGGCGGGAGGGATTGGTTGCCCTTCTGCGATCATTGAAAGGACCGGAGCGTGCCGAGGTGATTGTGCAGGCCTACACCTGCGTGGTCGTGCCCAACGCCATTCAGGCGGCCGGCAAGACGCCGGTCTACGCCGATATCGAGCGGGAATCACTGAATCTGTCCGTGGAAGATGTCGAACGCCGCCTCTCGCCCCGCACGCAGGCCATCATCTGTCAGCATACTTTTGGTATTCCCGCCGATACACACAAGTTGAGAGCTCTCTGTGATCGGTACGGACTCCTGTTGATTGAAGACTGCGCGCATGTGATTCCCGACGCATCGGGACCGACGACCATCGGAAAAGATGGTGACTTCATGCTTTTAAGCTTCGGTCGCGACAAAGCGATCTCGGGAATCACGGGAGGTGCCATCCTCTCGCGCAATCCCGCTGTATCCGTGCAACTCAAAGCGGAGGAAGGAGCTGCCAATTCACTCTCACTCTTCCAGATCAAGCGTCTTCTGCTCTATCCGCTCGTGTACGCCATCGCGCGGCCGTTCTACGGAATCGGACTCGGCAAAGCTCTGCTCATCCTCGCCCGCCAAATCGGTGCACTCGTGCCCATCCTCACCAAAAAGGAAAAACAGGGCCACATGTCCCCATCACTTCACCGTCTCCCCAATGCCTGCGCATCTCTCGCTCTCGGGGAGTTGAAACGACTCAGGGAAATCAACGACCACCGGCGAGCGCTCACGGCGTTCTACCTCTCAAAGCTCACAACTCAAAGCTCACAGCTCACTATTCCCAAATCCATCCATCCCTCACTTCCCCTTCAGAAGTTCCCTCTCTTCGTGCACGGAGCAGACGCGATCCGTCGTACATTGAAAAATCAGAACATCCACCTCAATGACGGATGGACCGGCTGTGTCGTGTGCCCTGCGGGAACGGACTTGGACGAAGTGAGTTACAAAAAAGGATTGGATCCTGAAGCGGAAAAAGCCAGTGAACAGATCCTCTCGCTGCCCACGCATCTGGGGATGACGGAGAGGCAGGTACACATTCTTGTGGAGAAACTGACCGACTCATGGCCGGCACAGCCTTCAGACAGGTAATCTCGGTTTTTGCAGGAGCATTGCGCAGTCAGTACGTACAAAACCCACTTCCTCGATCAGTGGATAGAGAATCGAAGATTCTTGAGAAAGCGATCCAAAACAAATACTCGGCTGCCCCTCATAATTCACACGATAGAGTTGGGCCAGTAATTCCCTCCAGATCACTTTTGGCTGAATACCATTTCTTTCACATTCGTCTTCATTCAGCATTTCATCACAGAGCAACATGAACGAGGCAATCATTGCACTATTTGCAGGTTCATCTCTCAAAAATTGAATCGCATCGGTCTCCTTATATCGCACTCTCGTCCCTTGAATGAGCTGTTGAACTTCCCTAGCTGCAGGATCGACACCGATGTATTCCTCAGCTCCGTGCTGCACACAATAGTCCCGAAAATATTCTCGTTGTCCCGATCCCAACTCAATGATGCGCTTTCCCGTGATCTTTTGAGGAATACCGTATAAATCAAGGCTGCATTTCACAGACTCCCACGAATTTGTCCACAGCTTCCCGTCTGATCCCTTCGGAGCCAAACCACCGACATCGGAAGACCTGCCCGACCAGAGGTACAACGGACTGACACCCTGATAAACATCTCTCACATTCATAAATATATTATTTCACTTTATTAGATATTGTCAATAATCAAACTTATCAGTGCACGTAACTCGCCGCATTGATGTCGATGGTTGCTCCCGTGGCATGATCAGCAAGGCCGCTCAATAAAAACGCAACCATCGGGCTGATATCTGTGGGCTCGGTAAGCCTATTCAAAGCAACGCCTTCCAGCAGAGCCGCTTCGCCATACTGCTCCAACGCCTCTTTCGCCATATCGGTTTTCACCCAGCCGGGAGCGATGATGAAACACTTGATGTCGTCCTTTCCAAAATCACGCGCGATGGATTTACTGAGAGAGACAACGCCTCCTTTGGAAGCCGCGTAACACAGATAGTCCTCCGTATCACCGCGAAACGCCGCACGCGATGCGATATTGACGATGCGTCCTCCCCCGCGTGTGCGGAAATGCACGACCGCTTCCCTGCAGAGGATGGAAACTGCACGAAGATTGACCGCGAAAACCTCATCGCATTTCTCAATCCACTGTTCATCCTGAAGCGGCGCCAGAGGACAAATACCTGCATTGTTCACCAAGGCATCAATATGCCCGAACTCACGAACGACTTCTGCAAAAAGATGCTGACAGGCAACCGGATCCCGAAGATCAGCCTGAAAAGCCGCAGAATCGTTGCCCGCCTCCTGAACAGTGCGAATGGCAGCATCCTTGCTACCCGAGTAATGCACGGCCACTCTCGCACCAGCCGACCCGACTTCCCGTGCGATTGCAGCACCTATTCCACGGGATGCCCCCGTCACGAGCACATTTTTGCCATGAAGATCAATAGTCATGGCTCGCAGTCTACCAGCAAGTACTCACCTGTCGCTTCCATCTTCTGTCTTACGTCTTGCGTCTTCCGAAGCTAGAATACCGGCGATGACTATTCAGGAAGCCAAAAATCCGCAGGAGTGGGATGCCTTCCTCGCTCAGGAACCCTTCCGCCCTTTCCTGCAGAGCTGGACCATGGGCGAGGTGTATCGCGATACCAAGCAGGAACCCATCCGTCTGGAAGTACGGGATGAAGAAAAGATCATTGCCATTTGTCAGGCGATTTTCGTTCCGGCTAAGCGCGGCCGCCACCTGATGATCCCGTACGGACCCGTGATCAGTAGTACGCAGACAGCGGAAAACAGAACGCAGTGCTTGAACATGCTCCTCGAAGAATTGGCACGGATTGCCCGGAATCAGAAATGCACATTCATTCGTATGAGCCCCTTCTGGCCCCTACACCCTACCCCCTACACCCTACCCCCTACCTTCGTCTCCTCTCCTCTCCACCTCCTCGCCGAACATCTCTGGTACCTGCCTCTTCAGACACCGGACCCATGGCAATTACATTCCCCTCTCCCCGCGGGAGAGGGGTTAGGGGTGAGGGGCACTCCCCGTACAGAGGAAGAACTCCTCATGGCCATGCGCAAGACCACGCGCAACCTCGTGCGCCGTGCGGAGCGCGATGGCGTGACCGTCGAAGCTTCCAAAGATCCGAATCGGGAGATCGAACACTTCATCGCGCTGCATGAAGAGACCCGCCAGCGCCACGGCTTCACGCCCTACACCAATGCCTTCTTCCGCGCTCAGGTACGCCGGTTCGCCGAGCGCGGGGAATGCACCCTCTACCTCGCGCGCTTTCAGGGCGAAGTGGCTGCCGCCTCCATCCACATGCACGCTTTCGGCGAGACGAGCTACCACCACGGCGCCTCGACGCATCGTCTTTCCAAAGTCCCGACGAGCTATCTGCTGCAGTGGACAGCCATACGTGATGCACTCAAGCGCGGAGACCGTGTCTATAACTTCTGGGGCATCGCCCCCGTGATCGGGAATCGGGAATCGGAAAGCGGACCCAGGACTTCGGAACAAGAACATGGACCTTCCCCAAGTCCGAATCCCCAATCCCTAATCCCTACCTCGCACCCCTTCGCCGGTGTCACGCTCTTCAAGACCGGATTCGGCGGCTCTCTGCTGCCCCTCGTGCACTGCATGGATTTCCCACTCAGTGCGCGCTACCATCTCACTCGCGCCTTCGAGCTCATTCGCAAATGGAAACGGGGATTCTGAATGTCACGAAACCGCAGCCACGAAGGGCTGCTCTGCGATTTCTGCCCTTCCTTACTTTCCTTACCTTCCTTACTTTTCTGCCCCCATGCCCTCCCCTCTCAAAACACCCGACTCGGTCGAACAAATCCTCGAGATCCTCAAACGCATGGACCGCCGCGACAGGCTTCGCACTATCGGCGGCTTCATCCGGGGCATCCTCAACCTGATCCCGATCATCATTGTCATTTTCTTCACGTGGTACGGAATCAAGTACGGCGATCAGCTGCTCGAAAAGATCACATCCATGGCGGCTGAGCAGGCCGGCAAAGTGGCCCAGCAGAGCACCATGGGCAACTTTTTGAACGGAATCAACCAGAAGCTGCAGAAGTAGCTGGTAGCTTGTAGCTTTTAGCTGTTAGCTGTTAGCTTGTAGGGACGGTTTCTTCACCTATCAGCTCAAAGCTATAAGCTCACAGCTATTGACCTTTCACCATCGTAATCACTTCTTGGTCCGTGGCAGTCGGTGACACGAGGAAACTCGGTAACCTGAGCAATTGTTCGCGCTGGAACGTGCGGTCCGGCGCCACCCCGACCCCCAGCAAATAGCCCGCCTGTGCCGCATACTGGGCCACGCGCTCGTTCACGCCGCCCTCCGGATACCCGACGATGCGCACTTTTCCGTGCGAGTACTCTTCGAGTAGTTTGCGACTCTGCGCAAGTTCCAGTTCCACCTGCGCATTGGTCAGTGATCGCAGATCATCACCCGTGTGCCCGCCCGATTCCAGATCAAATCCGTTGGCCTGAAGTGTGATGAGCGTTTTTTCGGTGATACCCGAAAGTCCGAGTTCTTTGGTAGGAATGAAGAGCGTCGCCTTCACACCCGCCGCCGTGAGCGCATCCGAAACCTCCCGCACATTTGCAGCAGTGACGTCCGATACCGCAATGACCGCGGCCTTGGGCGGCAAACGCACATCCTTCTCCTGTTGCTGTAAGAGCAGACTGGCAAACTGATCCAGCGTCATGAAAGAAACCCCCTCGGCCTTGAGCTTGGGAAGATGCTGCTGCAGTGCCGCGAGGGTCCCCTGCTGCGCCAGACGGTAGTGCAAAATCGGCAACGTGAAGGTGTTCTGCCGCACGAGGAAATTCGGTAGGAACGGTGAAAGGTACTGCATGGCCACGTAGCCCTCTTTGCCCTGAAACGAAATGCGCGCCCACGTTTCGTCATGACTCACGGGTTTGACGAAGGCCTGCCCCGGCAGTTCCCCGAGTTTCTCGCTGTCGCTATCCGCTCCCTTGCGGACGTTCACGAACCCGAAGTTCACGTAGTACTGACCGGCAAACGCCTCTTTCTCTTTCTTGAGCTGCTCCTCCGACACGATCTTGGCAATGTACCGTTGGGAAATATACCCTTCGCGGTTATCGGCCAGCCGCACTTTCGCCCATGCCGCATCCACGAACTCCAACACCGTCACCGTCTCGCCGCGAAGCAAACGCTCGACCTGTGACGACGTCACGTTGGGAGCGGAACGCACGTTCAGGAATTCATTGGTGACCTGATACGAATCCTTGCCGGTGATTCCGGGCCCCGCCCGCACCGCGTCGTATGTCTTCACGAGTGAGAGATCGAGTACCGGCGGCTCCGTGGGGAGTTTCTGCCCGGCCGTCAGCTCCATCACCGCTCCCGAAGACGTCTCGGCCACCGTTGTTCCTGATCCCGCCATATCGGCCTCTTTGGCCAGATCCCGGAATCGTGCGAGATCCTCGGCTGTAAATGTGAATTCATCGTCGCTGTTCTGCGGAGCGGAACCGCATCCCGCAAAGAGAATGCCGAATGAGGCAATCAGGAGGAACGCGATGAAGGAACGGGTGGTGACGGCAGCCATAGAACGACGGGAGGGCTGATAATACCGGGACATGGGATGGAGGGGAATAGGGGGTAGGAGGAAGGGCGTAGGGAGTAGGGAAAAGGGCGGGATGCTTCCCGCGGGACATCACATGCGTTCGGGAACGCGCAGGGTCAGAAGTTCGGCACCGGTCTTGAGCACACGGGCCGTGAGGGATGTGAGAGAAAGCCGCAAGGTTCTCTGGGGTTTCTCCGCCTTGAGAATCGGCTCGCTGTTGTAGAAAGAATTGAATTCCTGGCAGAGGGCGTAGAGGTAGTTCGCCAGCGTGTGCGGCATACGCTGCGCACGGGCATCTTCCAGCACGCCGGGGAAAGTCAGGAGCATGCCGACAAGAGAACGCTCACGGTCCGTGAGAACATCCGCCTTTGGAGGAAGCCCCGTTTCTTTCTTCTCGGCTTTGCGCAGCACCGAACACGCGCGTGCATGGGTGTACTGCAGATACGGCGCACTATTGCCTTCGAGCGAGAGGACTTTCTCCCAGTCAAAGACCAGATCCATCCTGCGATTCTGGCTCAGAATGCCGTACACGAGCGCGCCTGTTCCCATCATCTCGGCGAGCGCATGTTCGTCGTCGGTCTGAATGGAATCACGGTGTGCGGCAATCGCCTCCGTGGCACGCGCTACGGCCTCGTCCAATACATGTTCCAGCTTAAGGACGGTGCCTTTGCGCGTGCTCATCGCCTTGTCGGCAAACCGCATGCGTCCGAAGACCACATGTTCCAGAAGCGGAAGTTTCCAATCGAGACGGCTGACCGTCTGAAACAGCTGCTCAAAGTAGAGCTGCTGCGCCACGTCGACCACGTAGAGGATCGCCTGTGGATGATACGTATCGATGCGGTAGCGGATCTGCGCCAGATCGCGCGTTGCGTAGAGCGTGGCGCCGTCCCCTTTCTGCACGAGGAACGGCGGCAACTTTTCTTCTTCTTTGAACAGCACGATGAGCGAATCCTCCTCTCCCGTGACGAAAACGTTCTTCTTCTTCCCCTCTTCCAGAATCGGCTGCATTTTGTCTTCGTAAAAACTCTCACCGATATCGAGGTCGAAGCGGACGTGCAGCCGCTCGTAGATCGCGGAGAGCGATGCCTTGGTCACCTGCACGACGCCCTCACGGAAAGCACGAAGATTCTTATCGCCCTGCTCCAGCTTCAAAAATGCCGCACGCGCCGCATCGTCCAATGTTTTGTCCGCCTCTGCTTCTGCATGAAAACGCACGTAGAGCTCTAGGAGCTCATCCAGAGAGTGTTCGGAAACGGGCTTACCCTTACCCCATTTCTCCCATGCGACGGCCAGTTTTCCGAACTGCGTGCCCCAGTCGCCGATGTAGTTCCAGCCCAAAACGTTGTATCCGAGATGCCGGTGAAGATTGCACAGGCACTGACCGATCACGGTCGAAAGAATGTGGTGCACACCCAAAGGCTTTGCGATATTCGGCTGGGAGTAATCGACGATCACGGGATCCGCCCCATTTTTCGCTTTGCGCGGAGCACAGGACTCCTCGGTGATGCCGAGTTCCCGGAGGAGTGCCTCCGGAGTGAGCCACACGTTCACGTACCCCGCTCCCGCCACTTCCGCTTGTTTCACATCCGGAAAAGTGCGCATGGCCTCGCACAATACCTGTGCCACCTCCTGCGGATTTTTTCGAAGAGTTTTGGCAAGCTGCAGCGCAATAGTCGTTGCTGCATCGCCGTGTGCCCTCTCCTGCGGCCGCCTCCATTCAACGGTGCATTCCTTCAGGGGATACTTGTTGCAAAGCGCTTTTTCTGCCTTTTCTGCTAACTCCTGGAACATGGATGAAAAACAACGTGATGAACAAAAGTTATGATCAAGAATTGACGCAAATGTACCACCAAAAACCACATATGCGAGTTGAAAACAAAATTTGATCTTGCATACAAAAAATCTTCATGTTTTGAACACAAAATGTGTGCGAATTGTCGTTTTTCCCCACCTGACATATTTCTGTGTTCAGTGGAGACGGTAATCTTGCCGCGTTGTGTCAGGAATAACGAAAGACTACAATACATTTCCGTGAGGAAAGAACTTGTTCTCTTGGCATTGTTCAGCGCCGCATTGACCGGCTGCGGCTTTTCTTCCGAACCAACTCCCCTTCCGTCGGTCAGTGGAGGAAAGAGCGCCACCGTCGTTCTGGATTCCCTCATGAAAGAAGCGCTCACAAATCCACGTCCGAGCGGAACCCTCGGCATCTTTGCCTCGCTCTACCTCGCCGAGCGGCTCTTCCTCCCCACACAATCCGCCACGAAAGGAATTGCTGAAATAATACGGCTTGTCCACTCACAGGAGCAGCCCTTGGGCGACGAGACCTTTGCCCTCCTGCAGACGCTCGGTGACGCACTATCCGTCAATGTCGTCGATCTGCTCAACCGGAGTGAAAACCGTGTGGAAACACTGGATCGCTATGTGGAAGCCCTGACCAATGCAACGGAGAACGGCAAACGACGCAGTGAGGACTTGAAAGCATCTCTCGAGACCATCGCCACGCAGAAAAAGGAACAACGCACAGCGGTCCGCGACATCGAACGCGCTCAAAATGCGGCGGTGAAAGCCAAAGATTACTCCACGGCCGCCACCAAAGAGGCTGAACTGACGAAGGCACAAACGCTCCTCTCGGAAACGGAGCTCAAAGAGAGTCAGACAAAATCATCGCAGAAGCAACTGACGAATCTCCTCACCCTTGCGGAGAAGCGACTCATCGCCATCAACAAGAACCGCGAACTTCTGCTTTCGGGGCTGACCATCACCGATACCGAGGGCCTCAAAGACCTGGGGGTTCTGCAGGGAACCTCGCAATAAGGCGCTTTACGTGATTTGAAGGTCTGGATTGCCTCAAAAGGCATATTTTGCTATAATTTAATGATTTCCTATGCCCTCTCCAGTCACCCCTCCGAAACCGGCACATGTGAATCTGTTGCTCGTGGCGATCGATGAGCTCCTCGGCCTTCAGCTGCGTGCTGAGGATGCCCTGATGAACGCCAAAGACAGTGAGCGGGAATTCACCGCCGATGAACGTATCGCCCTGCGCCGCTACGAAGAGGGACTGCAAAAAACACTCGACATCATCGCGCCGGCCGGCATGGAGGTGAAGCGTGACGAGCTGATCCTGAATGACCTGCACTCCCGCACACTCTTCGTCTACAACTGGCCCAACTACGCTTATCCCAACTGGCTCTCGGATACGGTGAACTTCGACGCGCAGCTCGAAATTTCCCACTACATCTATCCCGCAAGCAACAAGACCATCATGAAGATGCTCCGCAAGAAAGTGGCCGAGATGCGTTCCAGTATCCGCATGCTCGAGCAGCGCGGCATCGTGCGCGATCCGGCCCTCGAAGCGGCGTTGCAGGATGCCGAAGAACTGCGTGATCTTCTGGCGCGCGGACGCGAAAAGCTCTTCCAGTTCGGGATGTACATCACCATCTACGCGGAGGATGTGGTCAAACTGAAGAAGCTGGAAACGGATTTGGAATCGATTCTGGGAGGCAAACTCATCCTCACGAAAACGGCCATGTTTCAGATGGAACACGGCTGGATTTCGACCCTGCCGCTCTGCCTGGATGAACTGGAAATCAACCGCAACATGAATACGTCGCCGATTGCGACCAGTTTCCCCTTCTCGAGCCCGGACCTCACGGATGACCACGGCATTCTGTACGGAATCAACCGCCACAATGACTCACTCGTGATCTTCGACCGCTTCGACCTGCCGAATGCGAATGCAACCGTCTTCGCCACCTCCGGCGCGGGAAAATCCTTCACGGTGAAACTGGAAATCCTGCGTTCGCTCATGTTCGGAACGGACGTCTTCGTTATCGATCCGGAAAATGAATACGTGGAACTGTGCAAGACGGTGGGCGGGACCTTCATCCCCCTCTCGCTCCAGAGCTCCAACCGCATCAATCCGTTCGACCTGCCCATGGCCGTACGCGGCGAGGATGCGCAAACCGGTGAGACGCTCCGCTCCGCAGCCATCACGCTCCACGGACTCTTCAAACTCATGCTCGGCACGCTCACGCCCTCCGAGGACGGCGTGCTCGACAAAGCGATTCTCGATACCTACGCGTTGAAAGGCATCACCCTCCAGACGCCCGACCCTTCCAAGATCACTCCGCCGACCCTGTCGGACCTCGTGGACGTGCTCAAGACCACCGAAGGAGGCGAACACATGGCGCAGACGCTCAAGAAATACACGGAAGGCAGTTTCGCCGGACTCTTTGATCAGGCGACGAACGTCGAGCTCAACAACACCATGATCGTCTTCCAGATCCGTGATCTGGAGGAACAGCTCCGGCCCATCGCGATGTACGTCGTGTTGAACTTTTTGTGGAACCGCATCCGCGCCGACTTCAAGAAGCGCTTCCTCGTCATCGACGAAGCGTGGAACCTGATGCAGCACGAAGATTCCGCGCGCTTTCTCTACGGCCTCATCAAGCGCGCACGCAAGTACTGGCTGGGCGTGACCACCATCACGCAGGATATCGAGGACTTCGTGAATTCTCCGTACGGAAAACCCATCATCACCAATGCCTCGCTACAGATTCTGCTCAAGCAGTCAGCCACGGCCGTCGATAACCTGCAGAAGCTCTTCTACCTGACAGACGGCGAGAAGTATCTGCTGCTCAACTCGGACGTGGGACAGGGACTCTTCTTCGCCGGCAACAAACACGTGGCCATCCAGATCGTGGCCAGCCCCAAAGAGCAGAGCATCGTCACGACCAAGCCGGAGGAAGTGGCGGCCATGCTCAACTACAAGCGCGAAGAGAAGGATCGCGAGCGCAAGCCGCTCATTCCGAATTTGCCACCGCCCGAAGCTCCGACGACGGAAGGAACCATCGATATTTCGAAACCGGCACCGGTTGAAACCGCAGCCAGTGAAACTCCTGCTTCCGCGCCGACGGAAACAGCGGCTATGCCTCCGGCCGAGGAGAAGAAGCCGGACAGTGGAGAAATGGACACTCATGGGAAAGGCGATGGGGAGCAGAGGAAATGAGTGAAATGACGGCTTCTCATTGATTCACCATCATTTGACATATTTGAATAATAACGTATTATACTTTTTGCCAAATCAGTGATTTGGTGAGTTCCTTGGAAGCAACGGAGTGCAATTGATGTGGCTTGGTTTCCTCACTTTGGATTTTTCGTGAATGCAGAGTGAGGAAACTAACCACCAGACTCCCCCTAGAATGGGGCGGCCCTATGGCGCGGCCGATTGATTCTCTCAAAAGGAGGATGCCATGAAGCGAGCAACTGCGCTCTATGTCGTCAGTGAAGAGGTATGTGGTGAATACTCTTTTCCGGAAGGCTTCGAAGACCTCCGGGACCACGGTCTCGATGCGTTCGAAAGGGAGCGGGTGAGAAAGGTGATAGAAAAACACCGACTCCCCCTCAATCTCAACAAGACCGCGAAAGCCCTCCGCGTTTTTGCGGAGAAGGTTCTCAGTGGAACCGATGCCCGCTCTGCAATTGGCAGCGCAGAGCACGCCTATTGGCTCATCGGGAAGAGGAAGGGAATTTGCACGGCAGCACGCCAAATCAATGCCGCAGCTAGTATGTTTGCCTCCCCCAAAGGGGCAGCAGCCTGCAGGCGAACCCGGCAAATCTTTTCCCAATACCTTCAACTTTGGGAAACGAAGTGGCTGGAAGCTGCGGGAGGCATGCAGCAACCGGTACTCGACAAGGGAGATCTCGAGTACGCGAGCCAGCGGCGTCGGTGCGAAACCGTCTTCGCCGCCGAAAAAAAAGGTGTGGAAGCTTATACCCACACCGTACAAGTTCCCCAAGAGGGGCCACTGAGCATCAGGGACAAGGACCCAGAGCATCGCATCTCGGATGCAGCCGTTTCGGTGGCGTTCTACGAACCGGAAAAACTCAAGAGGGTCGTTCAAGCCCTCGATGAGGAATGGCAAAAGGTCCGCAAGGAGGTCGATCCCATCATTCTTGCCGAGTTCGGCGAGGAGGGATTCGCCCTCTGTGGCCTCCTCAATCCACCCGTCACCGCATGACGGTTCCGAGCAACGACGAGACGTGGCCGCGCGCAGCCAGAAACAAATGCGCGCACTGCACTTCGCACGCGACCAAGGACAACCCCAGGACTTCGGTTCTGGGGTTTGTCATGTTCACTCCCCGTCTGCAGCCCCCTCCGTTTTCGCTTCATTCTCAATGACCTTCCACCTGACCTCCGGTTGTAATTTGCCCTGCACCGAAAACCCCGCCGCCCGGCGGTGACCGCCGCCGCTGAAGGTGCCTGCCATCGCCGACACATCCACATCATCCCGAAGTGTGCGGAGGGAGCCTTTCACCGCGCCGCCACGCTCCGACAGCACCATCGAAAACCGCATTCCGGGCACGGCATTCACGTAGTCAATTGCCCCCGTGAGCTCGGAATAGTGGGCGCCCGTGGCACGAAAGTCCGACTCGCGGACGGCCGAGATCGCCCCGCCCTCCTTGGTGATCTGAATGTTCTCGAGCACCCGCCCCCAGAGCCGCAGTGTCGAAACCTGCGCCGTGCGGAAGACCGCCTGCACGATCGCCTGACGCTTTGCGCCGGCACGGAGCAGACGTGCGACCGTGCGGTACACCGTGGACGTGGTGTTGCTGTGCAGAAGCCCGCCCGTATCGGTGTAGACGCCCGTGAGTAAACAGGTGGCGATGTCGGGCGGAAGCGTCCAGCCGAACTGATCGGCAACGTCCACCACGATTTCGCAGGATGAAGCGGCGGAAGGATCAACCAGATGCACCGTACCGAAGCGGGTGTTGCTGGGATGGTGATCGATAACCACGGACGGAACCGTTCCGTCGAAGAGCGCAGGGTGCGAAACGTGCATGTCGGTGAGCTTGGGTTCGGCGCAATCGAAGAACACGGCTCTGTCACCATCCTGCAGAACGGGCGCACCCTGCACGCGTGCGGAAAAAGGCAGAAAAGCGAGCCCCGCAGGAATACCGTCGATGCAGTGGAACGAAACGGGAATCCCTGTCCACAGAGACTCAAAGAGCATGCCTCCGCCCAAAAGCGCCCCCGCAGCATCCCCGTCGGGATTGCGATGGCAGATGCAGAGAATCCTCTTTGCCTGAGACAAGAGGTCACGCATCTGCTCGGCGTCTTTGCGGAGGATAGTCATAGTAAAGGGGTAGAGTGTATCGTCATCATTCCCCCAGGCAATCCGCTTTGAGTTGCAGGAGAAAAGCGAGTGTCATCTGACACACGTTTGTTGATTCATCCGGACGTTAAGAGTTCTCTAAAAGTTGATCAATCCTCGCCCCCCTCTCCATTCTGGAATCGATACGGAAGCGGATCTTGGGGACGCGGTGAATCTGCAGTGTGCGGCCGAGTGCCGTCTGCAGTTCGCGCACGCGTGATGTGAGGTAGGCGAGCGCCTGATCGGGATGCAGTAATGCGCTGATGAAACACGTTGCGAAAGAAAGATCTGCCGAAACCTCCACCTCGGTGAGGGAGACGATGCCGCACGCCTGCGGACATTCCCGCAGAAGCGGAGCAACGACCTCGCGGACGACGGAGCCGATCATGGCGGGACGCTTGGAAGACATGGGCGGGAGACACTGATGATAAATCGCCCGTCGATAAATCGCCAATGGCTCATCGTTTTAATTGGAACATCATCACCAAACAATCGTCCTTAGTCCTTTTCCCTTTGTCCTTAGTCCTCTGTCCTTTTCCCTTTGTCCTTAGTCCTCTGTCCTAAGTCCTATTCCCTCATCCCTATTCCCTATCCTGTACACTACCTCCAATGTCTCCCCTCTCGATCGTCTTCTGCGGTACGCCGGAATTCGCGGTGCCTTCCCTCAAGGCTCTTCTGGAACGACCGCAGCAACTGGCCGTCCGGCTCGTCATCACGCAACCCGATCAGCCCGTGGGACGCAAGCAGATCCTCACGCCGCCACCGGTGAAGGTGTTTGCGGAAGCGCACCGTCTGCCGCTCATCCAGCCGGAAAACATCAATGATGATGCTACAAGCTCCAAGCTCAAAGCTACCGACTTCGACCTTCTCGCGACAGTCGCCTACGGTCAGATTATTTCCCCTGCCCTGCTCGCTCTTCCCCGCCTCGGAGCCGTCAACGTGCACCCGTCGCTCCTGCCGCGCTGGCGAGGCGCCTCACCCATCCAACATGCGATTCTGGCCGGAGACAGCGAGACCGGCGTCACCGTGCAGCAGATGGTGCAGGCACTCGATGCCGGTCCGGTTCTCGCGCAGGAATCTATTGCTCTTTCGCCGGAAGAAACCGCCTCGCACTTGAGCCTCATTCTCGCAGATAGAGGGGCGAAACTGCTCACCGATACGCTCATCAAACCCTTCGCGCCGGTGCCACAGGATGAGACGAAGGTGACTCTCTGCCGCAAGCTCTCGCGCGGAGACGGCGAGGTGAATCCGGCCGAAATGACTGCGGAAGA
>Ga0247841_10003857_pt1 | contig 26875 bp, 35 predicted proteins | sample LaCruzMarch2015__2_FD_192410 | JGI IMG/M metagenome (GOLD analysis project Ga0247841, IMG submission 192410) | Freshwater microbial communities from meromictic Lake La Cruz, Castile-La Mancha, Spain - LaCruzMarch2015_18m | ecosystem: Environmental > Aquatic > Freshwater > Lake | place: Spain... | reverse complement strand
CTAGGATGGATAGGACCCGTAAAAAATTAACAATAAAGTTTGTATTATTCGTCGCTTCTTGGTTTGTCGAGTAATAATGGATCGACACGTGGATCTGAGCCGGCAATTTTAATGACATCTTTATCAATTTTGCCTAGTTCTTTATGAGCTGAATTGTAATGATTAACAGTAGTACCGAGAGAACTTCCAAGTTTTTGCATAAAATCATCGAATTTACCGATATGTTGCCCTAACTGGCCAACACGAATCTGGATGTCTTTGGCTTGCTCTTCGATTTGTAGACTGCGAAGTCCTTGCAATACTGTCTGTAAATAAGCCATAAAGCTTGTTGGACTGACAATAATCACTTTTTTATCGCGGAAAGCATATTCAATTAAATCACGCGCACTTGATCCAGTACCAACGTCACCGATTAGTAGATCATAATAAAGTGACTCACTAGGAATAAACATAAATGCAAAGTCCATTGTCTTTTCACTTGGACGAATATATTTACTAGTCTCGTCAATTCGATTTTTCAAATCAGCACGAACTTTTGCAAGTAATTTGTCACGCTCGGGTTTGTGATCTTCGCCTACCATACGATTGTAGTTTTCTAGACTAAATTTGCTATCAATCGGTAAAATCTGGCCTTTATCTAGAAACACAACCGCATCAACAATTTCGCCATCTGCAAATCTATATTGCATTTGGTAATTTTTTGAAGGTAAAATATTATCTAGTACTGATTCGAGGTAATACTCACCGAATACTCCTCGTTGTTTTGGATTTTGTAATACATTTTGCAAAGTTTTTAGTTCATCGGCAACATCAACAACTCGTCGATTCGTTTCGTCCAATTTTGCTAGCCTCTGGGTCACGTCAGATACTAACTTTGCACTCTCACTCAGCTGTTTCTGCATTGATGTTTGCATCGTCATATTATTGCTATCTAACTTGTCGCCAACAGTTTGTTGTAAATTATTAATGCCTCTAGACAACTCAGTTACATCACTTTTTATTAATTCGACTGCGCTAGAACTTTTCAAATCTTTTAGTCGTTGATTTAGCATATATAAAACTGCGCCAAATCCAATAATGACCGCAATTAGCACAATAACTAAAATTAGTTGCTCCATATTCACTAGTATAACATTACAATACGATAGTGATTCGCAAGATAATAATGATAAGTATGATTGCGATTAATACTGGCACGACTCGCGCATAACGAGCAATCCATGAGAATAAAGTATACACAAGACCATATAGTAACGCACTCCAAGCAATTATTTCAATCCAACCTAACCCGTTTGTCCACTGTGATAAACCCCATAAAGACGCGCCAGCTGCCACAGCTACAATCAGTGGCTGTGCCATACGAAAACGTAACATTAATATGATGCCCAGAGTTGCTACTAGGATCGAAGCTATGTTGCCCGAAATACTAATCGAATCAATAAAACGATTAATAAGTACCGTTAAGCCCCAATAAATTACACCTAGTAAAGCGCCAAATAAAGCAATTCGCCAAAATGAATAAGATGTGCCGATTGTTTGTGACTCTGTATCCCATTTGATAATCTTTGCCATAACAAACCTCCGTATAATTAATCCTATTATACGTTATTTTTGCTGTAATGGCAAAACTAGAGTAGACTTAATTGATTTCGGCCTTGCATTTAAGTACCAAAGCGAACCAATAAGTGCGATTATAATACCACCAATCACATCAGCTGGAGTATGAACAAGCGCTAACACTCTACCAATACAAACAATCAGAGTTAACCCAACTAGAATAACGGTAATCACTTTTTGTTTAGTTTCGAACCATATAGCACAAGTAATTGCTGTCAAAAACAAGGTATGGTCAGATGGAAATCCGGGATTATTTAAAAATGATGCGCCAGCAACAGTACCCAGCAGTTCAAAAGGTCGATCAATTGATGGTTGATAAATTGCTCCAATTAGTTTTGCTAGTAGATACGCTGTTAATCCAGCCATCAAGATTCGTATATATGCCTGTAATCGTTGTTCTTCGGGAATTTTAAAAACTAAGGCATAAGCACCAATCAAAACAACTGGCACCACCACCCCATCGGCAATAATGCGAATAAATATTTCTTGTGTCATGTTTCTAGATTATCATAAGCTCCAGTACTACGCGATATAAAAGATTGTAGTGATTAAATTGTCACCAAATTCACCGTTATCGTTATATTCACCTAACAATGGACTACGCTATCACAAATTAACTTAGTCATAGGACATCCTATGAGGTTACTCTTAAATGTATCAAGTATAAAAAAACAGATAACAAATAGTTTTATAAATTTATTATTGAACCATTCCTTTACTTTTTGTAAATCATTCATATTTGTCACAGACACGAACATGGTGATCCTACGCTTGGAGCCAATTGCCTAGTATCCGTACGGAAACCGTACCCAGTATTGTCGAAGGATTTTATCCCAGAAAAACCCGCGCCACACGCATAACAATTAGGCCATTGATAATAGTGTTCGCCGGAACAAGAATTAGTTGGAGACACAGTACCACAAGCATAGAATTCTTCGGTTCCTGTGGCGACTCCAATCATTGACCCTCCACAACTACCACTAGGCCCAGGCAATGCACAATTTGTAACCTTATCACAATAATCGGAATGTTTTACTTCGGTACCATCACAATTATAATCATAACTGTTACAGGCGTTTATAGAGGAAGAATATGTTATTATCCCAGGATTAACTAAGTCGCTTAAATCACAACAATCTGTATATGGCTTGCTAGTCGCTTGACACACGCCGGATTGACCTAATGAAGAACTGAGATAACCGTCATTATCAGCATCAGTACCACAGGTTCCTGAAGAACATGATAATGAAGACAAGCAAACCGCACCATTTGCCAATAAGGGTCTATAATAACTATCTGATCCTGATGTACTCCAGTCACTAGAATTAGAATCTAGATAACATTGCGCTTGAACTTCCATGTTGTAAGTTTGTCCTTCGTCTGTAGTCGTAAAAGTCACTGGCGAATCAGCAATTGCTACCCAACCAGAGTCATAACCCGACGGAGTTATAGTTTGCTTATACTGATAACGAGCTATAGTACCAGATACACAAGATGGTGTAGTCCAAGACCAAGTCGTTGTTGTAGAAACTGTGTCATACGAGACTGTTGGGGCAGAAGGTGTGCTTATAAAAATCGGACACTCCCCAGATTCAGCAGTTCCGCTAGTGGACGTGGTGTGATAAATAGTAGAACCAGCAGATGTTGATGAGGCACTAATACAATAGTAACTACCATCTAAAGCATATTGATATGTAGTACCTGAACTTTTGGATAAGCCTGCACCATCATTAGCTAACGCTTCAGTTGCTGGATAAGCGCCGTGATCGGCTCTATATTTTTCGAGTTGAATTGAAGCCTTCTCTATGTCAGATTTTAATGTAGCAGCTGCAGCTCTAGTTCTAATACCGCTATAAGACACGATTACAATAGCAGATAGAATACCTATAATCACTATAACAACAATAAGTTCAATGATCGTAAACCCGCGGCTCTTTTGCATGAGGTTAGTATAACATTAGCGATATACTGATGACAACTAAGGTCTTAGTGTGCCTGCGAATACTTGCCACGCTAGCAGTGATTTAGCAACTAAACTAAGAATAATATATACTCTTTCGCCATAGATATAATTTTTCCATGGCCCTATCTTTTTATATTGCAACAACATATTGATTGCAAAACAGTTAAAGAAAATGAATATCGATACAAATATCCAATAAACAAAATCAGGTGCTTTGCTACCATTATCAGCTCCTAGCCAAAAATAAAATGCAATAACTATCCATGGAATTACACCAGCGAAACAACCAATCCAGTAACTTAACCAATTGGTCTTTTGGGTCGTTTGATTATGTATTTCCATGACAAGTCCCATTAAATTCATGACTGAAGTCAAAGCAAATAACATGACTAGACTCATAACATCATAAACGCCAACTAGCAGCGCTATAGCGACTATCATCACACTGGCGGACATAGAATATTCAATCCAGCGAAATCTGTTGATACCTAAATTAATATCCTTGTTATACTTTTTGTTATAAATTGTGGCGATTATTAAGTGAAAAGCTGACGAAATAAATAAGAATATTGCTATCAAAATAGGTAAAGGCATATCAAACAAAAATTTTGTCGTCGGCTCTAAACTTTGTGACATGGCATTAAACTTCAAATAACTACCACTGATTGGTAACGTAAAAACCTTGCTCAGTACCAAGACCGCAATACCTTGCGTCAGATGAAGCGCTCCCATTACTAGGTTAAAATTTCGTAAATTTCGTGCTGTTATTTGTTTAACCATGAGAGGGCTCCTGTATTTTTTAGTCTAAGAGTAGACCTTCGTCTGCTGTCATAAACACCGTACTAATCTTGGCATCACAATCAAATGAGAACGAAATTACTTTTTTATTAGTAGCTCTTCCGACGACAGAATCGGCCAAGAAATACTGTTCATACCCACCACTACCATAAGCGTCTATAGTTGCAGCTGGCAAGGCAAAATCATAATCCCAAGCTGTTATGTCATCTGAGATAAAGTTGGAAATACTCGAAACTGCCGAAGCGGGCGTACTAGGACCAATGCCTTCTGTGGCAGCAAGAATAACATTAACACTTGCAGCCATATAGCCTTCTAGGGCTGCCGTATTTCCGGAAGTTATAGAAGCTTTAATACTAGCTAAAGTTTCAGTATTAGGCGATTGAGCTATGCAAGTTGTTTCGTCAGCTATATCAGTAGTGTCTGCAGTTTTGGCCTTTTCGGTAGCTAATTGTTCTTCCAGGCTCAATTTTGTTGCTTCTAGGGAAGCTATATTAGCTGATTGTTCTGTTTTTGCTTCATTGGCAGTTTTATCTCTCCACCAATAAGCACCAGCTGCGGCTGCTCCCATCAAAATTATAATAAGCAAAATCACCAAAATAGCTTTACCACCAGATTTCTTTGCTGGCTTTATTGGTTTTTCGTATTCAATTGGTTTTACTGGAGGTTCGTATTCGGTTGGTTTTATAACTTGTTCTTCCTTGATTGGTTCTATTGATTGTTCACTTTCAGTTGGCTTTGGCTCTTCGTACATAAAATTTCTCCTTTTACTATAATACTAAAAGTATAACATAAGCGAGATAAGAATGAATCTTTAGTTTATTAATTCTGATTCAATTGAGTAATCACTGGGTTTTTCCACAACTTTATCTTGATTATATCCAGAGAAAGTAATTGTACCTGATCCCGAAGCATCAGTACCTTCAAACTCAATCTTTATTATTTGTTTCGTAGCTATATTTACCCATACGGTATAATTTTTCATCTCACTATCTTTATCACTTGACTTGAAATAACTAACATAACCAGCTATAGCATCTGCGGCTTTCTTATACTGATCATTATCAAAAGTAATAGAGTATTTATAAGCCGACACACCAGCAATATCTACTTTGGAGCTTTCCTCTATGATATACATCTTTTTATCTTGAAGTATTGCTAAGACATTTTTACGCTGTGTACTGTCAAGATTTGCAAAAGGAGTAGGCATAATACCAGTTGCGAATTCAATCGGCATTTTAGCAAAATCAACGAAACTATCATTTTCTCTGACTTTTATCCAATTATTTTTTAATTTAGTCTCCATCTCACTAAAACTAGCCTTTAATTTAGAGCTAGACGATGAAAATTCACTATATTTAACGTAACTACTATCGCCAACCTTGATAATGTCGCCACCAATAGACATTGGTAAACCATTACTATTGATATCAAGAGCGAAATTACCTTTTGCCAGTAATTCTTTGTCACTAGCAAGATTCAAGAATACCTTTGAGCTAACGTTCGAAGTCTTGCCATCTGTGTCTTTTATAGCAAACTCTTGATCAACCGTGACAGACTTAACCTTTAACATTTCCTCGTTCATGCCTTTAAAGACAAACTCAGCACTTGGAACACCAAATATAACTACTAGACCAATAATTACTACTAGAAATCCTACAACTCCACCTATAATCCATTTAATTTTCTTGTTCATTACTTTTTTATCACCCTTTGAAGCCATGTCATAATCCCCTAAATTAATTAATTTAATAGTATCACGTTTACCAGAAACATACATACACCCTTTAATAACTACGTCCTTAATACAAAGCTTGAGTTTATTAACCTTTGGTAATATAATTTAGGTATCAATTAAGGGGGATTCTATGGATACCGTCAAAAAAGAGAAAAAAGTTGATCTACCGAAGAAAAAATCAGACAAAAAGAAAAAATTTATTATAATAGTTGGCATAATTGTTGCCTTCATTATAGGTTTGACAGTATTCGTTAATATAGCTACTAGTGCTCCGGTGAAAGTTGCTAATGAACTAATTTCTGATATTCAAGCTGAAGATGCCGATGCAGCATATGATTTAATGTCAACTGACGCGCAAGATGTTACTGATTCTAAAGATTTCGCGGCAGCAATTGATCGAATTGGACCGATATTGAGCGGCAAACCAAAATTCGTAAGTAAAGAAATTTCAGCTGCAACTGGTAGTTCGAATACTGCCACAGTAATTTATGATATCGCTGGAAGTGATGATGTAGACTATAGATTTACAATTGAATTAAGCGAAAATGATGGCAAGTGGGAAGTAGACAGTTTTTTGAGCGAAAAACAATAGCTGTTATCAATTTCTGATCACAATGATATTACCGTCTGTAATCTGTATGATTTTTGATGCTTGATTAGTAGTTTTACCTGATTTATAAAAGTCCACGTTATTACCAAAGTAAGCCTTTGCTTGTTTGATGTCATCTGCCGGCAATTGACCTTCCGGGTTAGCAGATGGAGCCACCAGAGGGCCAGTTGATTTTATAATACTTCTTAGCCAATTTTTTGCAGGCATTCTGAAAGCTAATGTATTTCCTCCACGGTGAAGATATGAAAATTTAGTATTCTCGCAACGCAATATAACACTGACCGGACCAGGCCAAAATTTCATAACTTCATCAATCTCATCAGTAGATAGTTTAATATCAAACAAATTTAAATCCACCAAAGAGTCGATTAAAATAATAAAAGGTTTCGAAGGTTGACGTTGTTTAAGTTTGTAAATCCTATTCACCGTAGATTCATTCAAGGCTTGACCAACTATTCCATAAATAGTATCAGTTGCAATTATACCAATACCACCAAACTTGATAATTTCTACTATTTTGTTCATAACATTATTTTTTTAATCTAGTCTCAACTATAAAATCTGATAAATGACGTAAGGCTATATTACCCATTGAAGATAAATTTAACTCACGCCCAACTGAATACTCAATAACTGACGCCTTAATTCTAGTATCGGTTGCAAATACCGGATCTGGCATATTTTCACTAGCCAAACGCTTATGTGAATATGGCCGACCAGTACTAATTGCACTAAATACATCACATACAGCTAAAAGTTCACCATAGCCTTTTGTTTTAACTTGTAATAAAGATCTTGAGTTAACAACGTTAGAATCACTCAATTGTTTCAATGTGCTAAAATTCGAATAACGTTGTTCGGTTTTTGCTTTAAATCTATGATGCATGGCTGCAAGTGCGATTACTAGATCCCATTGCCAATCTTTAAAAGTAAAAAATCTATTTTTCTCCAAATCTTTATTGGCTTCTTCACGAATAAGTATCGCTCCTCTTGCTGGATGATCAAATACAAGTTCCATTTCTGCCGCATTAAGTTTCTCTGGTTTACATAAAGTATAAACAGGTATTTCTTTCTTGCCTACATCATGCAACAAAACCCCCATGACTATCACATCACGTAATTCAGGCTGCATGCCTGACGGTTTAATAATGTTAGCAACAAGTTTGGCGGTTTCTTCGCAGTGGAGCCTTGTTGAAATACTATCTACGACATCGCAATTATTTTCATAACAAGGCAGCAAGTTATCGTCCATTTGCTGCAGTAAATTTTCAACCGCTTTATTAGATGAAAGTCTAGAGATTATCTCTTCACCCTTCCTTGTCATAGTATTTGCATTATATCACATTTTATTTTATTGCGATGTGACTTACTAGATTTTAGTGAGCATAGTAGGTAAATTATGTCTGAGCGTTAACACTTGGCGGACATTATTGTTAATAACAGTTTTACTAAGAGTACTGTTATCAACTGCAGCCACAATACCGTCAATCAAAACGTTTGGATCAATATTTGAATCACCACCGTGATCAAGCACAAATAATAACATTGTACTTCCTGCTTGCAGCGCGCTTATTGAATTAGCTACTGGATCAGCGTAATTTGAATCACCAGATTGTTGCAACATAACCATATCGTCAGTAATACTTATACTTTCGAAATTATCTCGTTCTTTGAGTATTTGATGCCATTTTGCCGATAAGCTCGCAGGGGCTGAATCAACGCTGCTGTAAATTAGATGGCCAAACATAACTACTTGTGCGCCAGCTTTGATACCAGACACGAATGGAGGTTCATCTTGCTGTTGCCACCTTTCATAACTCACATCGGTCACTGGGATAGATGTATGAGAATCAGATTCAGTTTCCCCATGACCAGGGAAATGCTTTAACGTTGAAAGCGTTAAACCATTCGCACCGTTGACCGCTGATACAACTCGTTCGCCGACTGTCACAGGATCACCGCCGAATGCACGCTGGTAAATAAAAGAATTAGAATCATCAGTGACATCAGCAACAATACCAAAATTAAGATTTATACCAAACCTTTTTAATAAAACTGATCTGCCGCGAAAAGCAGATTCTGTAGCACTAGTTGGTTGCGATTTTAAATCGGCTGCAGCTGAATAAATATCGTCTGGCAAACGATTAACGATTCCACCTTCTCCATCAATCGCAAATAAATATGGCAATTCTGGATTTGTCTGTAACTGACTAGTAATTATTGTCAAATCATTAGTCGTAGACGGTATATTATCTCCCATAAAAATTAACCCACCCGGTTGATATACTTGTAGATAATTTTGCAGAGTAGCAACGTCCGAGCCTGATTTATGTAAAATTAATAGACTAGCCACTTTTTGGCGCAATGTCATACTCACTAATTGTTTATTTATAAATAACATTTCGGCTGAAGGAAGCGGAATTGATAAGGGTAAAATTTCGTTATCAACATTTAGTCTCGTTAATACTAGACAGTTCATCGCAAAAACTAATCCAGCTACGAATATAAAAATTATAGTAGTAGCCAACTTCTTCATATGTTCATTATATACTTTAGACGGTCGTTGATTGTTTTCTGAACCAAATATGTCTGTGGCTGTATCTGTCTTTGCGGCTAATTAGAACAGAAAGCATAACTATAGTTGGCAATATCAAACTAGTAATTAATATTGATAAGTTAAATGTCTCAAACACTTCACTTTTACCCAAAACTTTTGGAATTGATACTGGGAGATTTTTAGTACCATACATCGCTACTATCAAAGTAGTTTCAGAACCCATTAATATACCGTTTGTGACAGCAAAACCAACATCTGTGTAATCGCCAAGCACATTAGCTTTATGGGTTGGGCTCTCCATCCATCCTGCAACAACTCCGCTAGATGTATCGAAACCCTTCGCTAAATTCTCACCAGCAGTTTTATACTGATATCCCGAACTAACTATAAATAACCAAGGTGTTGTACCATCAGGTGCGTAGTGGACCCAATAATTATTAGTAATCATATGTATGATTAGCTTTTGCGCTTGCTGCATCTTTAAGTTGCTCATTAGGAGTTAACGCAGCTAACCCAGCGTTGGAACGCTCTTGATTCGATAGACTATATAAATCATCAACATTTACATTAGAAGCATAACTAATCGCATTAACTTGCTGACCTATAAAAATAACACATAAGGGAACAAAGCCAGTAATCACGGTTAATATTAATGATTTTTTTAGAAGTTTTAGAATATTCATTACCACTCCTTTTTTAGGCAGAGCAGTAATGCAGTTTTTCAAAAAAATAAAATCCTAGGACAAATTAACCTAGGATTTACAATTAAACTACATAAAAAACATTAATTGTAGGTCCGGTTACGCTATTAGCTCCATATATACCAAGCGTCCAAATGCGGTATATATATCATCACTTACACTACTACTCGAAAAATTCTTAATCATGTACCACAGGAATTTTTATCTCCCTGTTAACTTAATTATACTCTCAATTTGGTAATTTAGCAATTACGCATTAAAAAACCGCAACTTCTCTAGTGAAAAACATCAAGAAGTTGCGGTTGTCATAAATCTAGGGATTTTTATTTAGTAATGATTTTAACTGATAACACTGACATTTTATGTAGTGCAGTTTTTTCAAGTTCGGAATCAAGAGCAGATAAATAATAAATAATTTTCCACTCTTCATAAGAGATAGCCACTTCTGACATGTTCTTAAGTACAAATTCTTCAAGTTTACTACCAGGTGTAGCTTGGTCATAAATGTCGTTCCATCCTTTAAAAGTGACCTTAGGACCCGACATCCTTCGTATAAAATTTGATATCTTTTCTACGATTCCCAATTATCCTCACCTCACTCTCCCTAAAATTTTGACATATCCTTTAGTACTAAATTCTTCTATTCTGCGATCTATAATTTTTTTAACTCTAGGATGAGAGTCAGGATTAAGAGAGATTCCAACCAATTTTTCAAAATCAGCATCTATTTTTGATATATTCTTAAGTGCTTTCTGTTTATCACTAACGCGAGTAGCTCTAACGTAAAAACATATATAATCATCAATCGTAAGAGCTCTCTTGAACATCTCATCGAGTGAAATCTTTTTAAGATTGGGATCAGAGTCTGGATCATCGTGAACTCTCATCCAGTCATCAAAAGTAGCGTCCGAACCTCTTAAAGCCTTTAGAGCCCTTCTTCTAAAAGAGCTAAAGGGAACAGATAGTTTATAAATACGTTTCCGTTGTTCAAAAATTTCATTTATACCTGACTGCTTATTGTGTTGCAATTTGCTCACCCTCTCCAATAATAAATAATGAATAAAAAGATAAGACTCTTCGTCGTTTTTTCAAAAATCCCCAAATTCGTAAAGGACTTATTGAAAGGAAACTAGAAAAGCCTCACTAAATCAATATTGGGTATATAATAACATAAAACTTTAGTATTATCAATTTTTAGACAAATTTGTTATAATACTAGACAGAGAGTGAGGCAAATTCATGAAAAAGTTCATACCTTATATAGTTGCAGGAGTCTTAATAATTGGAGGTGTATTCGCTTATATAATTACGCGTAAATCTGATACTGCCAAAACAAACAACAGCGTTGTTATGTTGGATTTCGGACAACCACTATGCGAACAGATACCGTCTTCAGTTGTAGCGGAAGCAATAGATAAAGAAATTACGAATACTACAACAAATAGCAGTTCAACATCAAATGTATGCCAATATTATATAGATGATACAAACTTTGTTACACTTAGGTTAAATACGTTAAATTACGAAAACCAGAAATCAGGTCAAATAACACTTAATCGAACTATTAATACTGATGATCAAATTCAAACCGACCACTTTGTAGCCGTACAAGAAAACGGCCTAATTAACGATATTGTTATAAAAATAAATGATAATATGTTTTTGGCTATTGACCGCAGTTCTACTAAAGCAGCTGATGAAAATGCAGTTGTGACGCTGGCTGCAAAAGTGGCAGAATTTATTAATAATCCAGATACAAATACCTCGGAAACTAGCAACGACTCTGCGATTGTGCCAGAACCTCAAGAAATAGATATTGTTCAAAATTTCTTTCAACTGATCAAAGAAAAAGATATTTCCGCAGCCGTCTCATCTATGTCATCCAAGAATACTACTGATGATAGTGTAAAACAAGCATGGGGCGTTCAGTTTAACGATTGGAATTCAGTAAATATTACTAGCATTGAAGCTTCAATGCCAACTGATTGGAGCGAATCTAGACACACTTATAAAGTAATGATGGACGTCATAATTGATTCATCCGCCGCCAATTTACCAATCCCTTATTACGGTTACGAAAACGGTCAAAATATTCGTTTTATCTCAATCGTTAAAGAAAATGGTCTATGGAAAATCGACGAAATAGCCACCGGTCCATAAGATAAAGTATATTTCTTATGATTCATAATTTTTTGTTATGAATTATAGTTTTTTTATAGTCAAATCATTCTTATATAATTACATCTGTGGTATGAAAACTTGCAATAAAAAACGATATGGTGTATGTATGATAATAGTACGTAATTTATAATTAGGGGGAAAGATAAAAATGAAAAATAAAATGAAAGTATGGACGATAATCTCAAGCGCTTTGTTAATTATCTTTATCGCAACAACGAGTTTTCTTTATATTCAAAATAACAGCCTAAAAAATGACAACGATAAGCTTGCAAGTGATTTAACATCTGCTCAATCTGCAAAAAGTGAGTTGGATAAAAGTATTGCTAACACAAAGACAAAAGTTAGTCAGAAACTTGAAATTGTAAAAACTTTCTATAGCGATAATATGACTCAAGAAGATCAATTTAAAGTCTATGGTTTGATACAGTCAATTAATAATGCTACTATAACCGCCGATTGGCAAGCGATGCAAAATAATCAACCTAATGAAAACAACAATAGTGGACAAAAATTAATACAAGATCTTATTTCTACATCTCTAACAGATCTCAAATAGATAGATTTAATCTAATAATCAATGAAGAGGTTAAAAGATAAACCCCCTTATTAATTGGCTCAAAATATACTTCCAAAGATGATCCTCACTTCACAATGTTATAAAAAAGGCTCCAACCATTAGAGCCTAGCATTAATTTATCAATTTAATAAATAAACGGTTTGATGATCATCAGAACAAGAGAGCACATTGGACTAATCTCTCAAAAATGAAAGATTAGTCCAATAATAGTGATTTGCAACCTAAGATTTTAGACTCTTTTGACTGGCTGCGCCTAACATACCCATATGTAAACCCATAATCATTTCCAAACTCAGTTTAACAGGGTATTTACTAGAAGCTCTTGAGTAGCTAAAAACAAAATTAGGATCAGCAAATATATCAGATTCAGTAATATGGTCAAGATAGATCTCAGTTGCCAGTATTGATCTAGACCCATCTAAATCTTCAGTTACCAAGACTAGATCACCGTTCGACAATAAATTGATGGTATCATTTTCATCTTTACAATCTATCTGGTAAATTTGCCATGATATAAGTTCTGCTCTTTGCCCTTCTTTACCAACAATCCAACTATAATCTTCCGGTGGTTGTTCCCTAAATTTTATAAGTATTTCATCTTTTAGACTCTTGATAGTGTCTGTGCAAAAATTATATTGTTGAACTCTTTTTTCCATATCTTCTAACAATTTAGATATTTCTCTCTCTGTGTAGTAAATTTCAAAAGAATAGTCCATCTTGTTCTCTTTTCTCTTATTCTGATGATATTTTAAAAAACTATCGAAAGCGATCTATAACGATACAACTTTTAATATTGAGTATACGATAACACAAAATCGTTAATGTATCAATCTTAAACAAAAAACGCCGAGTAGAGAGTTCAGCGTTTTTTATTACTTATTTAATATTAATTAAAGAGGTAAATTTGCGGCAATTTTTTCGAAATCGCTGATTGCTGTAGTTGTTGCTGGTAAGCTGTAATCAAGTGGTGCAATTGTCGAGCTTCCATCACCTAATGGCGCTAAAACTACATATAGTTTACTACTGTCTAGATCAGGAGCACATCCAAAACCACTACTTGGTGCACATGTACTTACGACCAAATTAGTAGCGTCCTGGGTAACACCCATCTTAAGGATATATAATTGAGTATCTTGTGTAGTCTTAACTTTGGAAATTTCTGTAGCATATCCACCAATTGTATCTAATTTTAGAAAATCTACACCTTGTGATTGAATTGCAACCCTAAAACTTGTACCATCAATATCTTTAATTAGGTTTGTTTCTGTACCTTTTGTCCAGCCATCAACAGCAGTCATCATCAATCTGCCGCTCAACATAGTAACACTCACACCAGAAGCCACAGCCTGATTATCAGCTTCTTGACTTTGACTAGTGTCTGATTTATCTGATTCTTTTGAATCTCGAGATAACCAAACATAGACGAGACCACCGATTATAACTAATACTGCTATTACTATGATAATAATCAAATGTATGCTGCCCCGTTGATTTTGTTTATTCATTGCCCATCCCCTTATATTTCTTTTAGTAATAGAATGAATTATACAGTCTTACAGCCATAAGCACAATAAAGTAATACTATACCAATAATTTCCAAGGATAATCCTCGCAAAATAAGAAATATTTTGTAATATGAAATTTTATAGGATTGGATGGAGGTTCGTTAGATGGCGAATTAGTCAACTTGGGCTGACCGACGCAATTTAATATTTATCCTGGCTGGGATGGAGGGATTTGAACCCCCGAATATCGGCACCAAAAGCCGATGCCTTACCACTTGGCCACATCCCAATATATTTTGTTAACTTGCTGATAACCTAAAAGACGCTAATCATGTAAGACTGGCACTAATCTATTGTACCAAAAGCCGCCTCACCTTACCTTCGCTGTACAGCGAATGGCCATATCCCATCAGCAATAGAATTGTACACTAATGTGGACTTCGGCTCAAGTAGTAGGATTATTTTTTATTAGCTGTTTTGAAAAATGAACGAATCTCGTACAAGAAGTATGCGCCGATTGCTAAGCCAATTACACCAAAGATAATACTAAATATAAAACCAATGACACTAAAATTAATAATTGAGTTAACAACTACTGAAATCGCGCTAATAAGAAGTGTTAGGAATAACAAATCCCAACCTTTCTTTTGTAAATTTTTTAGAGGGTTAATCGAAATCGCCGATACAATAACAATTGTAATCATGAACAATATAGAAATTACTGATGATAATATCCACCAGCTACCATAACTTTGACCAACATAATAAGTTACTGCACCCCAAACTGCCATAGTAGTAAAGAGAACGCCAATTGACGTCAATATGCTAATACCAGATAGAATAGTACCAATAAGTACAATCCACCATGCATTTGCTGATATCCATTTTTGACCAGCAACAGGTAAGTGTGGCAGTGGCTTTAACCAACCTGCAACCATATCTTCAATTTTGCTAATCGAACTCATATCTTTCTCCCTATTTCTTTATTTCCCTAATAATGACTTTATAATAGCCCTTAATCAAGAATAAAACAACTACTTCTTGTTCTTTCGCTTTACAGCGAACGGCCATAGACCCCAACTAGCCCAAGCCGCCAATATTCCAATCGCAACACTAAAGAAGACCGCCCACCACCCTGGCGTCAAATGAACCGTTGTACCGAGAAAGCCCATATTAGAAACAGCGTTAACCGTTAAATTTAACCAAAGTGCTAGTTTTAGCCAAATTAAAGGTGTCAACCATCCAAAAACCATACTGATAATACGCATAAGTGGGCTAAGTTGCATTCTTAGTAGGAAGGGGAGTGCCATTATTTCACTAACTACAATCATACTACCCAATAAATTGGCAACAGGTACCCCACCAGGAAGCCAGAAACTCTCTAATAATTCTAAGAACTCATCAAAATTAAATAATTGAGTCAAAGCGAACACAATTAATATAGCTGCGTACATATAAGCTATCTTTTGTGATTCACGAGTCCTTGATTCTTTTGCTGGTGTTGCCTTTGTGATGACGCTCATACTTTTAGTATACGACCTGATGTTACGAACTACAAATGTTGTTATTTTTGCTATTTCGCTTGCGCTTTTAAAAATATTCGCGTAAAGTACAAGAAGCGAAGGTTACAAAAACAAACATAAATTCAAAAAACATATGTTGTGACTACTCGCTTTACGATATCCACCACAACAAAAATCCCTCACCAAATTAGTGAGGGATTCCTTGTTTTTCGACTATTTCACTTTTGACGAGTGTTCCTGCCGCCATTTGGCAATTTCAGTATGATTGCCACCTAGTAATACTTTTGGTACTTCTAGACCATTAAACACTTCTGGACGCGTATATTGCGGAAATTCAAGCATTTCACCATCACTAAAACTTTCGATTGCTGAGCTCATTTCACCACCTAAAACTCCAGGAATGAGCCGTACAATGCTATCAATGATTGTCATAGCCGGCAATTCACCACCAGTCAATACATAATCCCCTACGCTCACCTGCTCATCAATTAAAGTCAAGATACGTTCATCATATCCTTCATATCGCCCACAAACAAAAATATAACTATCTTTACTATCAGCCCAAGTTTGTGCCATGGATTGTCTCCAACGCTCGCCACGAGGTGTCATCAGTACTACTTTAGCACTTGGATCATATTTTTTAGCGTTCTCTATAGCCTTGAATAGAGGTTCAGGCATCAAAAGCATACCATCGCCACCACCGTATGGTGTATCATCAACTTGTTTACGAGGACCCAAACCAAAATCACGTAAATTTACCATGCGAAATTCGACCGCTTTGCGATTTTGCGCTTTCCATAACATCGAACTATTTAACACGCCATCTAACATCTCTGGAAATAGTGTAATTACCTGTATTTTTATCATCCCATCTATCATAAGATTATTGCCACAAAAAAACCACCCCTAAAGGTGGTTTCTCTGACATATAAATCTCTCAACAAAAATATATTGTTGCTCGCTAGAGAGCTTATTCTCGCAGTTCAAGCGTTTAACTTGTAACTGTTTATGATTATATATCGAGGTCGTCTAATTCTGCAAGCTCTTCACGAGCTTTATTTGCGTAATCTGGGTCGTTATCCACAGTCTCATCTGTTGAGTTTTTCACAGGCTCATTAGATTCATCACTCTGAACCTCTGGCGATTCACTTTCTGATGGTTGATTATCTGGCGATCGATTGTCTGATGACGTTGCATAGTTTTCGCGTTGATCGTCATTATTTATAATTTTTAGATTATAACGAGCATCATTTTTAGTACCAAGCGCACGAAGTAATGTTCGTAAACTCTGTGCTGTAACGCCACGTTTACCAATTACTCGTCCTAAATCTTCTGGATTTACTGTTAATGATAACAAAACTCCCTTTTCATCAATCAGCCGATCCACAACGACGTCGTCTGGATGTCCTACGAGCGATTTTACGATATATTCTACGAATTGCTGGTCTATTGTCGACATATTGCCCCCTCACCTATCAGGTCGCTAGTTATTAATTGCAATTTAATTGTATCACGTTTATTCTTGTGGAGTAGATTCGACGACTGATTCTGGTTCAACGATTTCTACAGGTTCAGAGGTTTCGACAATTTCTTCTGGTTCAACAGTTTCTATAACTTCTTTTGGCTTTTCAACTTCTTTAACTTCAGATCTATTTTTGCGAAGTTTTTCACCATGACGGATAGTCTTTGACTTAGAAATAGCTTTTTCTACCCATTTTGGTAGCTTAACACCGGCATCTGATAGTAATTTAACAACGCGTGGTGATGGTTGCGCACCTGTATCAAGGTATTTTTGTGCTATTTCAACTTGAATATTAGCAGCTTTGGTATGAGGATCATAAGTACCGACATAAGCAACAATCCGACCACTAGATGGATGACGTTGAGCTTCTTGAACAGCTAGACGATACATAGCATGACCAGTTCGACCGACACGTTGCAAACGAATTGCGAGCATAAATATATAACTTCCTTTAACTTTTCACTGTTCGCTGTATAGCGAAAGCGAATTAAATTGATTTTACGACTCGCTCAATATTACACTATTTTAAGTTAAGAGTCAATCAGTTATTGCTGTTTCGTGTATGTTTCTAGGGCGGCTTGGGCGGCTTGTTGCTGAGCTACTTGTTTACTAGGACCGCTACCGATTCCCATTAATTTGTCGCCAACGTATACACCTAAAGTAAATATTTTATCGTGATCGGGGCCTAACTCTTCTACGACACGATATTGTGGCGTTTGACTATCTATACGCTGAGATACCTCTTGCAAGTGCGATTTTGCATCGCGCCAACTACCAAATTCCAAGATTTCATCTAATTTACTGATGATATGTTTGTGAATAAAAGCAGCTGCGTCATCATATCCACGTTCCAGATAAATTGCGCCAGTTAAAGCTTCAAATGCATTGGCCAGTATCTGTTGACGCGCACGATCACCACCTTGCTTTTCACCACGACTCATACGCACAAGTGGTTCATAGTCAAGTTTGACACCGGCTGCACCAATGCTTTCGGTTCTGACTAAAGCCGCTCGCCAACTTGTCAAAGTTCCCTCTGGCTCAGAGTAATTATGGTACAAAAAGTCAGTTACAACTAACTCTAAAACTGCATCGCCTAAAAATTCAAGTCGTTCATTATGTTCATTAACGCTTTTTTTATGTTCATTAACATAACTTCGATGCGTTAAAGCTGTAACTAACAACTGAATATCTTGAAACTCAAAACCCAATTTCTCTTTGGCGAAATCCTGATAAGGCGCTATTTGCATTCCACTCATCCCGTTAGAACTCCTTGTATACATAAAATCAAACTACCGATAAACGTTATTCTTTCTTGATTGTTAGTTCTAACGGGACTCATAAATTTTCCTTTCTAATCCGTTTCATAGCTAGCAACATTAATTTGCCGATATCTTCATATTCGATCGCGTCGAGTGCATCATTAAACTTAAACCATTTAATATCATTCATCCACTCTTCTTTTTTAATTCCATCTGTATCACCAATGGCACGAACCAAATAAATCTGAGTTGTCATCAAAACTAATCTATCAATACGACGATAACGAAAATTTATCTTGCCTAACCATCCTAAAATTTCGATGTCACTAAGTCCCGCCTCTTCAAATATCTCGCGTTTGGCAGTCTCTATAGCAGTTTCACCCTCTTCGATATGGCCTTTTGGTATTGTCCAGCGATCTTTACCGTCTTGGACTAATAAAATCTCAACACTCCTATCTTTGTCACGACGGAAAATAATACCACCAGAAGTTGGTTCGCGAACTATTTCTTGAATTTGAGTTTTATTGCGATTAAAATACTTTTTTAACTTTTCAAACTGCGGTGTTATCATTGGTCGTATCCTCCACGAGTGTACGATAAGCGGTACCTAAAACCCCGTTTATAAACTTACTCGAGTTGTCAGAACCAAACGCTTTTGCCAGTTCAACCGCTTCATTTATTGCAACTTTTGGCGGTATAACTTTTGCTTGAAACAGCAGTTCATACAAACCAATACGTAAAATATTACGATCAACTCTAGCAATCTGATCAATCGGCCATTCTGGTGCAATTGGCTGAATTTTGGCGTCCAAATCAGCCTCTTCATCCAAAACACCCTTGACGAGTATCTCAACAAATTCCTTATCGTCAATTGCAGTCTCATACCTCTTGAGATTACGAATCAGAATATCGTCTACGTCTGCGGTTAAATCCTTAGACTGCACACGAAATTCATATTCGTATAGAGTTTGCAAAGCAACGATGCGACCGAGGTGGCGATTAGATGCCATAGCGTTAAATTCTTTCTTTAAATTATATTTTAAGGTAGGTGGATAACTCGCTTTATTTTGCGAGTGCTTTACCCATCTCGCGACGAGTTGTGCGAACTTTTACTGGTGATTTAGCATTGACACGTCGAGCTAGTTCAAGACGTAGATGGCTACGACGCAAACCAGTTTTTCGTGGACTGCTCTGTTTTTTGGGTTGTCCCATAAAAAGAACTCCTTGTTAGGTTTATGATAATGAAACTTACATTTATTATAACGGATAGCACATTATAGCTCAAGTGTTTTTACAAAACGCTATTGCTAATAATTAGCGTTAGTGTTGTAATAGAAGGATGAGTAATGATAGATATAAATATAATGAAAATGAAAACGAAGAAAAAGATAATAAACCAAATTATAGAGCTCGACGAGTTTTAGCAATTTTTGTACTGGCATGTACTTTTGCCACTGGAGCATTTTTGGCTCATAAAACAAAAGAGTATGTAGAGCATGTTAATAATCCTTATAATTACTCTGGTGATACAAAAACTGTCGTGATACCTGAAGGTCAAGGTCTCAATTACGCCGCTTACACTATAGATGGTGTTGATGAAAGTGTTGATGTCAGACGTGTTGTTAATCATATCGAAGATATGCCAGAGAATAAAGAGTCACTAGCAGATGGAGTACAAGAAAATGAAGGTATTGTAGTTCCTGTAAGTGTTGAAAAAAACGATAATTAATTAGAGATAACTATATTCACCAACCGACCAGGGACATAAATGACTTTGGTCAGTTTTTTATCACCAATAAATTTGGCAACGTTTTCGTTATTCAATGCTAATTGTTTGATTTCGTCTTCAGACGCATCTTTGGAAGTAGTAATTTTAGCTCGTAATTTGCCGTTTACCTGCACAACAATAGTGATTTCGTCAGTCTGTAAATATTTGTCATCCCACTTTGGCCAATGATCAATGTGAATTGTATCTTTGTGCCCTAATTGAGACCAGAGTTCTTCGGTGATATGTGGCGCAAATGGCGATAGTATCTGTAATAAACTTTCAATTGCATAGGTCCAAGCTTCGGATTTGCCTATAGTATATTGTTCTTTTAGATTGTAGTAGCCATTGACCGCCTCCATCATCGATGAAATAGCCGTATTAAACTTTTCTTCTTCGATGTCCATCGTGACTTTTTTAGCAGTTCGATGAGCAATAGCCAGTATTTCTTGCTGTGAAGGATCACTTAGATTAACTTCACTAGCCTCGATATACTCTTGCGCTAGAACCCAGACACGATTAAGGAAACGATACGTGCCAGGAACACCACGAGTGTCCCATGGTGCTTCTAGATCATATGGAGCAATAAACATCTCATAAACTCGTAAACTATCGGCGCCATAGCCACTATCCATAATTTCAAGTGGATCGATAGTATTACCCCTCGATTTACTCATTTTAGTGCCATCGGGTGCCAAAATATAGGCGTTATACATCATGCGTTTGAATGGTTCAGGGTTAGAAACTAAGCCAAGTTTATAGAAAAATCGCATCCAAAACCTAGCATATAACAGATGAGCTACAGCATGATCGGCACCATTATAAAAGTCAACTGGTCCCCAATGTTTTTCTATTTCTGGATCCCAAGCTTGTTTATCATTGAATGGATCTAGGTAACGTAAGAAATACCAACTACTGCAAGCATAGCCATCCATTGTGTCGGTTTCGCGTTTGGCGGGTTTACCACAAGTTGGACAGGTTGTATTAACCCAATCGGTAACACCAGCCAAAGCTGACGTTGCACCACCTTTTGGTTTGAAATCATCAATATCAGGTAAGACAACTGGCAATTGATTATCCGGAACAGGCACAGCACCATGGTCTGGGCAATGGATAATTGGAATCGGTGCACCCCAGTAACGTTGACGACTGATCAGCCAATCGCGCATTTTATAGGTAACTTTACTCTTACCAGTTTTCTCTTGTTCTAGCCATGCAACGATTTCTTCACGCGCAGCGCTACTGGTCATACCGTCAAATTGACCACTGTTTACTAGCACTCCTTCACCTTGATATAGACCGGTTTCTGGATCGTCGGCTGGTTTTTCGATTACTTCTACTACTGGTAAATTAAATTTTTCTGCAAAAGCAAAATCACGCTCATCATGCGCTGGAACGGACATAATTGCACCAGTACCATAACCCGACAATACATAATCAGCTACCCAAATAGGTAATTTCTCGCCATTTACGGGATTGATAGCATAACTACCCGTAAAGACACCTGTCTTTTCGCGAGTTTCGTTCATGCGTTCGATTTCGGACTTACGAGCCGATTCTAGAACATAGTTCTTGACTGCTTCACGAGTTTCACCTGTTGTTAGACTATTTACCAGTTCATGCTCAGGCGCCAACACGACAAACGTCGCACCAAATAATGTATCCGGACGAGTGGTGAAAACTGTTAAAATATTTTCTTTGCCATCAACTTTAAATTCAACCTCAGCACCCTGTGAGCGACCAATCCAGTTTTTTTGCATGGTCTTGACCATTTCGGTCCAATTTAAATCATCAGTTGCTTCTAGTATTTCATCAGCGTATTCAGTAATTTTGAAAAACCATTGTTTGAGATCTTTTTTGGCTACTTGATTATGACAGCGCCAACATTTGCCGCCTTCAACTTGCTCATTAGCTAGAACCGTCTGATCTGTCTCACACCACCATTGTGGACTTTGTTTTTGATAAGCTAGTCCATGCGCAAATAGCTGGTTAAATATCCACTGAGTCCAACGATAATATTGCGGATCGGCCGTGCTAATTTCTTTTGTCCAGTCATAACTATAACCGAGTCGTTTTAATTGACGCTTGAAGTTCACTAGCACTTCGTCATGAGCAACTCGAGGCTTTTTACCGACTTTGATAGCATAATTTTCAACTGGTAAACCAAACGAATCCCAACCGATAGGATTATATGCGTTATAGCCCTGTTGACGTTTAGCACGAACTTTAATATCACTAAATTGAAAAGTCCGACCGTGACCAGTGTGAATACCGGCACCGGTAATACCCGGAAGCATACTCATGCCGTAATATTTCGGTTTAGAATGATCAGAAAAATCTACCGTGTAGGTACCATTGTCTTCCCAAACCTTTTGCCATTTGGGTTCAATCTCAGTTGGATTATAACGCTTCATAACTTTACTTAGTATAACAAAAATACCTCTGTTTGCACAAAATTATCTAGGAGTTTTCTGAGAAAAATGCTGTTTTTCGAGCAATCCACTCGGGCGATTGGCGAACTAGACGTTTTTCATCACTTGTAGAATGAAGCACAACCTTGACTGCTTCTTCGAGGTAAATGCCACCTTCCGAACCCTTAAATAAGATAGCTGCGCCATCCTCCATAACACTTCGAACAAAAGCACCAGCCTGGAGTGCATTTTTGAAACTTCTAACCTGACAACCTCTGGATTTAGCAGCTGGCGCTAAAAACTTCCTTGATTGTTCACCAACAGTTATTACCCATGCTAGCTGATTAGGATCACATAATTTACCTAACAGCTCATGTTCAAGAGATGAAACCTCACCTAATTCGTTCATGTCACCTAGCACTGCAATACGTTGTGGTACTGACAGCTGATATAACACACGTAATGCTGAATCAGCAGCTAAAGGACTAGAGTTATATGAATCATCAATAATAGTAGTGCCGTCGGCACCACGTAGCATATTCATACGACCTGGTATTGCACGAATTTTTTCAAGTCCATTAGCAACTTCTGGAGAACTCATCCCTAATTTGACACCAACTGCACCAGCGGCAATTGCCGGTCTGAGGGTATGCTCGCCAATGACATGAATTTTTGCCGGTACTGGATCTTGCCATTCTGGAGCTACAAATTTGCCTTCATGGCCGTCTTTGGCTGTGTAATTTTCGCTAAGGTAGTGATACTCAGCGGCAGAACTTGTTCCGTAAGTGTTGACAACAGCATTTGTTAAATATTTAGCATAGATACCATCAATATCGTCTCTGTTAATAAGTGCCTGTTTAGAAAAGTTAGCAACTGCTAATTCCTCGCGAGCTACAGAATCAATTTCACGAAAATATTCCATATGTTCGGGCGAAATTGCAGTAACAACGCCAATATCTGGTCGTAAATAAGTACCAAAATGCGGGATTTGACCAATACGATCAGAGCCTAATTCTTGAACGATCACATCAACATCTGTCGGATCATTAACACGATTACGAGCTGCTCTAAATACTGTTATCCACGCTCTAAAACTTTTAATTTTACCTGGATAATCAATACCAAGTACTGCCAGTGGCGTACTCATATTTGTATTATGATTACCTTTATGTAATCGCACGCGATATCGCTCGGATAAAACAGTCGCAATCGCTATTTTGGTACTGGTTTTACCAACACTACCAGTAACAACAACTAATTTTACCTCTGGATGTTTTTTGAAATATGATTTTACATACGATTCTAGCTTTTTTTGTATAAAGTATCTAAACATATTTATAATTATAGCCTACTTATCGTTCTATTTCTTGGTGCCTAAATGCGGAGATTGCGGTTATGATAGATATAGCGATAATACTTAAAATTATAATCATCGGATATATTAGTTCATTATCCCAACCTTTTGAAACCACGTCTTGATAGTTCGAAAAAATTAGATTTGGAGAAAACCTCTTTATACCTTCGAAAAGGTCGAAAATAACACCAAATAGGATAGAACCTATAAAACCGACTACACCAGCAATTATCGAATTATTCACAATTGTACTCGCTAAAATAGTTATTGCCATAACCATAAAAATATATAATAAAACAACAAGAGCCATTAATGAAAAATTAATAAAACTAAACGCCCCAAAAGCAGTAACTGTATAGACATAAAAAATAACACTCGATGCTGTAAAAATAATTGCAATGCTAAAAAAATAACTGATAAATTTAGAAAAAATAAATCTAACTCTAGAAATCGGTTTTGTAAGTATAATTTCTAAAGTTTTCTTAGCTTTTTCATCAGATACTGCACCGGCGATCACAAAAACAATGACTAAAAGTGCAATTTGGCTAATGTTCTTTATAAATTGATCCAGAGAATCTTTGTAAGTTGGATCTGGCAGATTAATTGATAGACCTGGTATCGAAATGGTCTTCAGTATCTCGGGTGTTATTTTAGCGATGATAGGTGAAGCAATAGCTACAAAAACGAAAATTATACAGAGAATTAGGATTTTCTTAGTCCGCCATTGTTCTAAAAATTCTTTTCGAATTAAAACCATAGTTTTACTCATCATTTTCCCCCAATAAACTTACAAATAAGTCTTCAGTTTCTGGAAGTCTTAGACCATATTGTAATATTCCTAAACCTTTTTTCGCAAAATATTCGAATGGAATGTTGCCTTTTATTGCTTTATCATCATTCAGCCAAATTTTAATTGATCTGCCGTTTTGCTCAAGTTTTTTCACCCATTTCTCATTACTAACAGATTTGGCAATTTCCGAAACATCACTAACAAATTCAATCTCCAAAATTGGTGTAGCATATTGAGTTTTTAGTTCAGTTAATGGCTTAGAAACTACTAGTTTCCCATGGTTGATTATAATAACATCGTCACAAATACGATCAACATCAGATAAAATATGAGTCGAGAAAAGAATTGTTCGATTTGCTTTTAATTTTTCAATAACTCGTAACACTTCTTTGCGCCCTAACGGATCAAATGCCGATACTGGCTCGTCTAATATAATAACTTCTGGATCGTTAATCAATGCTTGAGCAATGCCCAGACGCTGCTTCATACCACCTGAATATGTCGAGATTCTATTATTTTGAGACTCATTTAAATCAACAATCTTAATCAATTTTTTTATTCGCTCCGCCTTCTTTTTTGCAGAAATTTTGAAAATATCGGCCACAAATTCTAGATATTCTCGTCCACTCATCCAAGAGTAAAATGACGGTAGCTCTGGTAAATAACCGACTTTGTAATTTGATTCTTCGTTGCCAAATATAACAGGAACACCAGAGATAGTCATGTTCCCATTGGTCGGTTTAGAAAGTCCAACTAACATTCGTAAGGTCGTTGTTTTGCCAGAACCATTTGGTCCTAAAAAGCCAACTACGTGATTTTTTTCAACATCAAAAGACAATTCATTAACTGCGGTAAATGATTTAAACTTTTTGCTTAAATTTTTTACCGAAATTGCTGACATTATTTTTCACTTCGTCCAATGATGAAATATAACGCCGATCCTAATATCTCGCCCAAGATTATAATAATTCCCCATATAATTGGGTTTAGGTTTTTGGTTTTGCGTTTTTTAATAACAATTAGATCAACTAGTGCATAGATTTGAAATAGGCCCTGAATCAAGATTAATGGCCAAATTATCTGAATTATTTGCGCAACGTCCATATACCCTCCTTTAGTGTATTTAATCTGAGTACACATTATAACAAAAGCTCGTCCCGATTTATAGAGACGAGCTCATTTCTTGCTGTTGCGCGCCCACCCGGGGCACGTTTTTGTTTTTGGATGTGTTTATTTTGCCAGCGCAAAGGTTACCCCTTTGGCGCACCAGCTCTGAAATTATTATCACTTATTTAGTCAGAAAACACAAGCTTTTTGTCCTTAGCCATCAAATCCACTCGGGTCCTGCCGTCCGGTTTGCCCCTAGTTTTCAAAAATTGATTACAATTTCTTGCAAAACTGGGGCTGCCCCACCGAACGTCACCCGAGGCTTAGATTTTTGAGATTTTACTACCTACTATCTACTGACTACCATCTACTAATTAAGCTTATACTAGTATTTTTTATGAAACTATGCTTAAATAATAACGTTCAGAAGCACACGCGTATAAGGCAAAAGGCGAGCGCTTACCTCTTAGCTGTATAAGTTAAGGTAAACTCTCTTCTTCGCATAAATCGCAGAAGCGGTCGATCTGACGATATATTATAATCAGATAAGAAGAAAAGAGTACTTAAAGTATATGGCACAGCAAAATTTATTCATCGGTAGCTTAGCATACGCTACTACTGATGACACGTTAAAAGCTCATTTTGAGCAAATTGGTGAAGTTACAAGTGCACGTGTTATCACTGACCGTGATAGTGGCCGTTCAAAAGGCTTCGGCTTTGTTGAAATGGTTAATGACAGCGATAATCAAAAAGCTATCGATCAACTTGATGGCAAAGAGCTAGATGGCCGCGCAATCAGCGTTGGTCTAGCACGTCCAAAGGAAGATCGACCTCATCGTGATTCTAACGGTGGCGATCGTGGTGGCAATGGTGGTTCATTCCGCCAACGCAGTTGGTAAT
>Ga0247841_10003856_pt1 | contig 26875 bp, 20 predicted proteins | sample LaCruzMarch2015__2_FD_192410 | JGI IMG/M metagenome (GOLD analysis project Ga0247841, IMG submission 192410) | Freshwater microbial communities from meromictic Lake La Cruz, Castile-La Mancha, Spain - LaCruzMarch2015_18m | ecosystem: Environmental > Aquatic > Freshwater > Lake | place: Spain... | reverse complement strand
CGATGTCAAGTCTTATTGCGCGCTTTTCGTAACAATAATGTGTTACAACACAATTAGTTCCATAAAACAACGCGAATTCAACATATTACGCGATACAGACAAGCGTCTTGGGAAAACTCCGGTCAATATCTTCCACTGACGGGCGAGTTGGGTTCCGCGCATTACGCCTGACTCCCATGAAACGGGAAAGGCATTAAAACTTCTCGTATTAAAGCATACTTGTGGCATGCTGCTCAACACATTACGTGAGCCATGACGAGAAATAGTGGGCCAAACCAATCGGTTGAGGTTGCCTGCTGGTGATGAGCACGCACAAACCGGGATGCAATAGCTGGTCTGGAAAAATTGGACAATTACATAAGTGGGTGAGCTGCTCTCAACTAAGTGAAGAGAAGGGAGCAGTACAGATGGCATTCATTTTTGGAGTATATCCTCTCGTCATTGCTTCTGGAGCTGGCACGGTGAGTCTACGTGTTCATGCAAGGTCGAAAAAACTGGACTGCGGATTCGGAGGAGTATAGTCCCAAATAGTCAGAAACCAGTATCGGAAGAGTCTTTTCCGCACGCTTTGAGCACCGAATTTCTATGTTTCAGCAAGAGAAAGACCGTGCCTTCATGATTCTTGTCCCATGACTGAGACATTTCCTTCACCCAAGCCTGGGCCGAATCTATTGCTGTTTTCGGAGCGCCCTTCCACTTTTCAGCGTAATCGGACTTCACTTTATCCAGAAGTTTGTTGCGTTCATCCCCCTTGTAGGAACGAATTACTTGTTCACTTCTCCGCATAAATTCGAGTACTGAGTCGCACGGAGTCAGGTTTTCGCTCGGTTTCGCAATAGTTTGCGCCGAATCCCGTTGGAGGGGTTGTTCGGATCCCTTGGTAGGAACTCCTGCAATCTGTTTCTTAAGTGCTTCGATCTCTTTTGTTGTGCTCTTCAGTTCTGTCGTTAATTTCATATTTTCTTGTTGAGATGTCTCGTAATCGTTGCCTAACTTTTTTGCGTCTTGTTCAAGTGCCGTATTCACTTGTTTGAGCTTGTCAATTTCTATCTTGAGTTCTTCGAGCTGTTTTTTGCTCTGGTCGACTTCATCGGTCAGCCTTGTTTTCTCCTGCCGGAGGCCTGTTATCTGATCCGAGAGTTCCTTGTTCTCACTGGTGACTTGCGAGATGCGCACTTCTGCTCTTTCCAAATCCCCTTTGTAACTACATCCCGACGTAAGGACTCCAGCGAGCAGAAAAAAGACAGCGCACCACCGGGAAAACGAGAAAAGCGTAATATGATCACGCCGAAATCCGGACGAACCACAACGTGACTCTCTTAATCGAACGGCCTTACCGCCCACCCCTGTTGAGTCTCTCTGTCTCATGTTTCCTCCATCCTCATGAGCGGAACCTAGCTCCTCTCAGTATCCTTTGTCACTTCAATAGCACAATTGCCCTAACGCGTCGATGGTCAAGCCATCGAGCACGGTGTAAGAAACGGGGTTATGCTCGGCCTTACTACTTTCCGAGTGTATCACGTATCAGATGCCGGGGTCTATCACATTGCACCGGTGGTGACCAATGAGGCAGAAGTGAAGATTTCGACTGTCTGATGACGTAGAATTTGAGTTAAGACCCTTGTCCCCGCTTTGCCCCCGTTTTCTGAAATTGGCTTAAATACTGAGTTTCAAGCACCTCTGATTTTTGGCATGAAAGCCTCATCCCAAGCCGATTTTCGGCACAAACTCCAAGCAGGAAAATTTGTTCTTTCGCCGTTGTCAGAGGGAGTGAATCGTTAGGATCGATCCTTCCTACTTTCAAGACAAATCTTGTACTACCTGAGGTTCCAAATCTAATGGCCATCACCCATTCTCGGATTTTACCGAAACAGAGTGTGTAGCATCTGGCACTGGATACCGAACTTGTAAGAAAATTCCCTCTCTATTAGAGTGACTCAGATAGTAGTACCTGAATTTCTTGGATCTTCCCGTCGATATTCGGTCCACCGGATTCGATAATTACCAGAGTCTGGCTTGCAGGTTCATATTTTTGCTCAGCAGCCTTTCTTAGCCATCGAATCCCTTCCTTCGCGTCCTTCATCACTCCTTGGCCCAGGTGGTACATCGTGCCGAGGGCGAACTGTGCAGCAGCCAGCCCTTTCTCCGCGGCAGAGCGATACCATTTCGCCGCCTCTTTGAAGTCCTTCTCTACGGATTTCCCAAATTGATACATTACTCCAAGGGCGAACTGTGCATCAGCATAATCTCTTTCGGCTGCCTGGCGAAACCACTGGATCGCCTCTTTTTCATCCTGCCCGACTCCGTGACCGTAGTAGTACATCCTGCCAAGGGCATATTGAGCCGCCGCATAACCTTGATCAGCGGCCTTACGAAACCAGACGAAGGCCGCCTCCTGGTTCTTGGGGAGTTCTTTACCGTAATAGTAGGCCACTCCTATCTCGAATTGAGCCACGGGATTCCCCTTGTCTGCGAGTTCCAGTAAGATTTCCGGGGATCTGCCGTCAGTGTCAGCACTCATTGCAGTGCCTGTGGAAAGACCGCTGATTACGATAGTGAGCAACAAGAGAACACCCGTTCCCAGGAGGGTGAATCTCCCTGCCTCAACTGACACAAAAGACGCCTTATGTTTCAACTTGATTTCCTTTCTTTGCACAACTGGATCAAACCTCTTAGCGAGTAAACCTTTCTTCAACGACCGCCATCCGTGCTTGGGAGTCCTCACATTCCGTACGGTTACCAATCGAATCCAAAAGCCTTAGTTGGCAGTGGCCGGAGGTTCAGCTTGCCAGTACAGTTCCACTACAGTCCCCACGAGGTAGGGCAACAGCAAGAGAACCACCATGACGACTACGATAACCAACCAATATTTCCTCAGTAGCGAAAACATGATTTGAAATTACTCCGATGTCTACACGAATCTGCCTCAGGCCAAACTCGAGCAGGTCCGAAAACTGTGGCACTGAGTGCAAAGGGTCCCAATTCCATCCGACGGGGCAACCCCTTCAATTCGGTTACAGGCGGAGAAACTATCTGCATTTTCAACAGCTTCTCCGCCTGTGATTTACTGTACGGATTCACGTCAGCGGAAAACTTCCTGTGACGCTAATATTTTGAGTATCACTTGGCGTACATAAACGGAGGCATTTTCTTGACAGCTTCTTTTGTTGCACCGGGGAGGATGAACTTCCCTTCCTTTTCCTGAAATTGCTTTACAGGAATTGCGACATCGTGCTTGTCAATCCCGAGAAATCCGCCTGCCCCGATGATTGCGAAGGTGACTGCCTTGTCCGGTCCGATGATGATGTCATCAACGCTACCGACCTTCTCATCCTTGTCATTGTAGACATCTTGCCCCAGGATCTTCTTCTTTACGCTCCAGCCCTTGACGATCTCCGTCAACTGGGTAACCGTTACGCCGATTCCCACAACCTCTGCCCCGGCTACGGGAGCAGGGGCCTGTGCAGATGCGCTTGAGCCGTAGGATGCTATGAGCACCACTATGCCCAAACCTATCGACAGTAACCTCGCCTTCTTCATCGTCTATCTCCTTTCAGACTCGTCATAATTTCCAACAGCAAATGATTTCGCCATTGGAAGCGGCAAGGATGGTATCCATGACTTGCCGCAATTATCCAGAATTATGCGGCGGTCTTACCATTGGGCAGGTCTTGGGCTCGGTGACCCGTCGAACGACGGTTCCCCTGACACCGACAAGGCCCCCGCATGGTCCGCCACACAAGACCCGACCGATACAAAACCGTCGTCACGTTGCTGAAAAAGCCTGTACTTCCTAATTCTTGAGCGTACCTCCCCGAACGCCCCGGTCAAGTACAACCTTCTCGGGTGGCCCTCAGCCGAACACAGCTTGGTAGTGTGGGCCAAGGAGAAGGCTGAAGCCACATAAACATACCATCTCCGTCCATGATACGAGACTTTCGCTCTCACCTTGATCAGATGCTTGATGATCCATCCCGGGGCTCCATAAACTGCCTGTCTTGCCTGGACAGACCTCCCTGGTCAAAACCTTTCGGTTCGCAATCTCCGGCGCTACGGCCTGCCTCTGCGCTTCGTCAAAAATCCGCAGCACTTTTTTCTTCAGGCCACCTTGAAGTCAGACAGGCATCCAAGGCGCTTAGGAGGCCAGAGGGACTGTCCATCGGAATGACCGGATAACCACACCTTCCTGGCTCACTTCTTCTCAAACGGTAAGATGACCTTCCAGTCCTTTTTCATACTGACTACGAACCAGCCCCGGGTTTGACGTCAACGAGGACGTAGTTGTATTCCTCCTTGGGCGGGGGGCCCTTCCAATAGAGATCCGGCGGATAGTCCGCAGGTACCTTGATGCTCGTCCGGCCAGGGAGAATTGTGTCCTGTTCAGCGCCCCCGCCGCCAAGCAGCAGGTACTTCACGCCGCCCACCTCGTAAAGCTCGGTCGTGTGAACGTGCCCGTTGAACACGACGATCTCGAGGTCCTTCGCGTACGAGGCAAGAATCTTGTGGGGATTCTGAGCTTCAGGGATGGCACCCATGCCGGAGCGGCCCGTAGTGTTGAGAGTTCGCCTATCCTTTCATACGGTTAACCATTGAGCAAAGAGTGGGATGCGTCTCCGAGAATCCTTTGCATCCGTCCATTTCTTTCATTTTGTGTCTTTTTCCTTACCCACCTCCTGTCGAATTCACTCTCGTCAAGTTTTCACGCGACTCATTTCTTTTGCGCATCTGGGGGGGCACCCTTCAGGGCTTCCAGGCGCACCTTCATGCGGACCTTGTACTGGTCCGGCATGCCCTCCACGGCCAGTCCCCTATTGTACACTCCTTCGGCCTCGGCCTTTTTCCCCTGTTTCTCATAGATCCCACCCAGGAGCACGTACGCATCGGCATAGGCCGGGTATTTGGTAATGAGGCCATCCAATACGCCGGCAGCACCAGTGAAATCTCCCTTTTGTTGCTGATAAAAGGCCAGCGTAAAGGCATACCTTGGCACGTCCGATCGTATCTCCGTAGCCTTCCGGCAGAAATCCACCGCCTCGTCGAGACGGTCCTTAGAGAGGATCACGCACAGATTATATGCTGCCTGAGCCATCTGAGGATCGGTCTTGAGGGCTGCTCTCAGGTGCTTCTCCGCAGTGACGAGATCATTCTCCTCGGCCTTGATCAGGCCCAAGTTAAAATTCGCGGCAGCGTTATCAGGGGCTACTTTCAATGCCTTCTGCAAAGCGTCATCGGCCTTTTGGTTTTCTCCCATACGAGCATAAGCCATTGCCTCGTTGACCATGGCAAGGACCCCGCGGGGCTCCATCTCGAGCGCTTTCTCATACGAATCAACCGCCTGCTTGAAATCACGGCGATCGAGATAGTAGTTGCCCAGATTGTAATGGGAATCCCACTGGTCCGGCCGCGACAGGATCGAAGCCAGGTACTCCTTGTTTGCGGCCTCGACTTTTTTCTTGTCCGAATCCGTCAGCGGGAGGTTCTGGTAACCGGCAAGCGACGCTGCTGCTCGCACCCGAACAAGGCGGTAGTCGTCCCCGGCAGCCTCCGCCAGCGCTAGAACAGATTCTTCAGTCGGAGCGTTTTGCAGGGCTGTGGCAACTGCAGAGCGTATGAGCGGCGACGGGTCCTTGATCGCCTTGAGCAGTGCCGGTACCACCCGCGGGTCCCCGGAAGCCTGGACTAGTCTGATAAGTGACGTGGCAAAGATTTCGTCCCGATCTTTGCTCGTCACGTAGTCGAGCATCTCCGGCAGCTTGCTCCAGTCTCGTGTCCGAGCAGCATCGATCAGCCCGGCCCGGTGGAGTACTGCAGCCTGATAGTCTCGTTTTCGCCACGTGCGAACCGTTTCGTCCGCCCATTGGGGAGTCTTGTCCTTGTGGCAGATATTGCACGCATTTGGCGAGTTGAAAGCTATGGTAGCCGCGGGTGAGGGCGGCAGCATTGAATGGTCACTCCTGCGCATCCGGGCGAAGTCCGTCATGGGCATGTGGCAGGAAATGCACTTATTTCCCGGACTGTCGGCCTTGTGGTGTGTGTGCTCTGTTGCATTGTCGACCTTGTCTTGATGGCAAGGCATGCACGCCTGGTTGGCCTTGTCCTCCGCCTTGAACTTGTACCGACCACTGGAAGTGTGGCAATGGAGGCAATCGAGTTTTCCCGACTTAACACATGGGCTCATGAGCCACGAGGTGTACGTGTAGTTCTCTCCAAGGTCACGACCATCCGGGTAATAGTCGGGGTTTTCAAGCGTCACCACACCAAAATGGTCGAAGAACCTGTCTCCGGGTTGGAAGGTATCCGTGAGCACGACCGCCTTGGCATGACAAGTGGAGCAGGTCGCGTTGTTCTGCTCCTTGGAAAAGTCACGACCGCCGCGTGTTAGTTTCAGGTCTTTCGGAACCGTTCCCTTTGGGGCCGCTTCGCAGACACGAATGTGCTCATCAGCAGGACCGTGGCAGGTCTCGCAGTTGATGCCCGGCTCCTTCCAGACCGTACGGTACGTGTCAGTCTTCATGTCATAGTTCGTGGAGACCTGGCTCACGTGGCACCCGTAACAGGCTGTGTTGAAGGTGTACTGCCAGTCCTTCCAGTGTATCGGTTCATCAGTCTGACCCGGAAAGTGCCGCACCCCGCTCCCAGCCATGTCGAACCACTCCTTCTTGTTCACGTCGAAGGCTACGGGCAGAGTCTGGAGCCGACCGCGATCCATGGCGGTCAGAAAGTAGTAAACGTTCTTGCCGCCCATCGCGTGGTCTATCCGATATTTCTTCTCGCCTTCGGGACCCCGTTCAGTGACCCACCCGATCTCGCCAGCGATGTCCGCGCGGTACCGGGAGTCCCCGACAACGATCTCTTCCATCTGGGGGGAAAGCTTGTCGCGGGCCAATTCGCCGGTATACGGCTGCATGGCCAGCCCGTGGTGCGAAGGCGCCCATAACTGGTAGAATTTCTCGTGGCACTTGCGGCAACTAACAGAGCCTGTGTAGGAATCAGGCTGCGACATTTGACCCGATTTCGCCGGGGGTTCTGTGCTGAGGCCCAAGTCTGCATGCAGAACGGCTATGATTAGGTTTCCTGGTTTTTTCCACGAGTAACGCAGGTCAGTTGAGCCCGCCTGAGAGCTTCTTAGATCAAGGTTGGTGTCGGAGTACGCGATAGGGCTATACTGGAGCGTAAGCATAGCCCCAGAAGCGGGGATAGCGATTCCCACAAATGGAGCGAAGGTCTTGGTCAGAATGTCACCCCTCAAGGTTTGGTTGGCGAGAGGGACACTTCCAACTCGAGGCTCCCCAAATTCAAAACCAAAGTGGCTCCAGTATAATCCCAGCAATACGGGTCCCAGACCGACTCCAGTTTGAACGAACCAACTCTCAAGGTTTGAATTGGTAAATTCCAGGGACGGCGTTGCTGCGAAACTTCCAATGTTGACGGGGACGGTCCCGGCCGTGATGAACGGACGCCTAAGAAAACCTCCTGCCGCAGCAAAAAGGCTGTACTTCTCATAGGCTAGAATGTTGAAGCCAACTGTTCCAGTCCAGAAATTGGCGTCCTTGAGAGAGACATCCATCTCAGCAATCTCTATCGGAACAGCAGGAAAGATCTCATTCTCAATGGGCAAGTTCAGGTTCGAACCTACCCACTGAAAACCCACCTGGGCGTAGGGGTTGACCTTGAGATTTTCAGAAAACCAAATCAGAACTGGATGTCCGCCCGGCACAAAGCTTTGTCCCAGGAGAGTAGATGGAAAACAGAGTAAGAGGCAAAGTAACAGCCCGCCAATCTGTTTCATGTGTGAGTTTCCTCTTTATCCCAACACCCTTTGCAATCTGAGTCTTGAAGCGATTATGCCTACTCGAGGATCTTTGGACCGGTGAGCAGTCAAAGGGTGGTTCCCCCTCACCACGAAAACGTCACTGTGTCGTCTTTCACAAGACCTCGTAGAAACGACACCTTCGTTACATTGCTGAAAAAAGTTTTTAAATACTGAGTTTCAAGCACCTCTGATTGTTGGCATGAAAGCCTCATCCCAAGCCGCTTTTCGGCACAAACTCCAAGCAGGAAAATTTGTTCTTTCGCCGTTGTCAGAGGGAGCGAATCGTTAGGATCGATCCTTCCCACTTTCAAGACAAATCTTGTACTACCTGAGGTTCAAAATCTAATGGCCATCAGTCGCGTAAGTCTTTTCCTCAACTGCCGTCTTTTTCTGCGGCTCGCTTTGTCTTTTCTCTTCAAACCTCCCCACAATCACCGCGGTCATTGCTTACCGGAGAGTGCTTTGATGCCTAACGTTTCGATCAGGCGGTTGATATCGGTTGTCTTGAGATTCATCCCGCCCTCTGATATCGGAAGCAGCATAATACGCTTTCCCTGAATCGCCTCAGCGATTCTGAGTTTTACAATCGCCTCGCCGCCCGGTCCGGCAAGGGCGTTGTTCATTTCCTGGATCCCCTTGGCTTCCGCAATGCCTTCAGTTTTGATGGCCACTGCTATAAGCTGTTGCTTTTCCTGGTAAACATCGGCTTCAATTTTGTCCTTGAGGTATTGGCCGTCGGCGTCGGCCACCATTTTGTTGACTTCTCCACGAGCTTCTTCCAGTTTACGCTTATATTGTTCTAGAGCCGCGTGCTGTGCAGACTTGTTTTTCTCCACCTGCTGATCGGCCACTTTTTTGTCTTCGATGGCCTTCGTATATTCGGGGTTAAAACGATAGTCATTGGTCAGCACTTTTTCCACGACGATGCCCATGGGCCCTAGGATTCGCTGAAGCTCCTCCTTGGCCCTGTTGGACTGGGTCTCTCGGGCTTCGGCCACGTAGAAAGACTCAGTTTTCAGCTCACCGAAAATGTCCCGCGGTTTGCTCCGGGCGACGGTTCGAACAACTTTATCCCGCAAGGTTGCGTCATTGCGGGCCACGTACTGGAGAATATAGGGCGCTTTACTCGCATCGATGCGATAGGCGATGATTACATCGAGACTGATGTCGTTGCCGTCGACAGTTTTGAACACCAGATCATCTTGAGTTTTCCTATCACCCCTAATTTTCGAATACGTCATCTCCAGGTTCTGCAGCTTAGTGTCGAAAACATTCCAGTCGTTGATAAACGGCAGAAAAAAGTAGGTGGCACCCGGAGCATAGACCCGGTCCTCAACACCCTTTTGGCCGAAAAAAGCCAGTTTGCGGGTTCGGACGCCTACCTCCGTTTCCCCCGTGGTATGGGGAACGCAGCCGGCCAGGGAGAACATGACCGTCACTACAAATGACAAGACAAAAAAACGCTTCATTGTCCACCCCCTTTCCGAACGTCAAATAATTGCAGGGCATTATTCAGATTTAACGGGTTGACCCCATGCGGGCCGTCGCTGGGCAGCATGATGACGTCCAGCCCCTTGTAAGCATCGGCCATTTTCAGGCCCACCATGCGCTCGGACCCGATCCCTTTCAGGGCTTCATTTTTCAGGCGCACCCGTTCCGCTTCGGCCAGTTTCACCAGCAGGTTGGCCTCCGCTTTTTTCTTACGAACGTAAAGATCCTTCTCAGCGATCTTGCGGGTAACATAGGCTTTGCCCTTTTCAAGCTCAACGGCGGAAATGACCATCCCCTCCTGAATGATTTTCTTCAATTCGGCCTCTTCCTTGGCCGCCCGGGCCGCCGACTGGTTAGTAAAAACCATCTGATCCTGAAGCTTCTTCTCCTCTATGTTCTTCTGGATCTCCTGGCTGTATTTGAAATAGCGTACCAGTACCTGGTCTACTTCGATTCCTTTCAAATTCAATTCGTTGTTGAGTCTCTTCTTGGCCTCCTCCGCTTTTTCAACCCTCAGCGGGCTGTTATAAAATTCTTCGGTGGTCAACTTTCCCAGGGTCTCTTTCAAGGCCGGCTCGGCCTTGGGGATGATGCCGTTGTCTTCAAAGAGGTTTCCGGGACCGATGGTGGTAAAAACCAGGTAGGGGTCCTTGATGTGGTAAATTATGGAGATGTCCAGGTCCACGAAAAAGCCGTCCGAGGTCTGAATGTGGGCCGCCCGGTCTTTCCTCGCCGCTTTTGCGGCGGTTTCGGGAAAGTTGGTCAGCTCCAGCACCTGGATACCTTTGGGAAGCCGGAACATTTGCTGCAACCCAAAAGGCAGTATAAAAGTCAGACCCGCATGATAAACTTCTTTTTGAACGCCGGGGTTTATGCCGACTCGGACCACCTTGATCCCGTACTCATCGGGCCGCACGTAAACGAAGAAGAGGTTATAGAAGATAATTATCAGCACTACCCCGGCGATCAGTAATTTCAATGGGCCCCCCAGCCTGAGACTAATCGGGGGAAACCTGAAGCGCTCTTTCAATTTATCTCCGAAGAACGATTTCTGACTCATTGGGTAGTTATCCATGGTTGCACCTTCCTTTCAAAAGTGTCGCCATCGGCGGTGACAGTTAATTGACGTGCCCCCGGAATATGGTACCACTTGTTAAGTTAGAGGTATAGTACATTTTCCTCCTGAGAGAGGGAGAGGATCTCCTGGTTCAGTGTGAATGATCCATCAATATTGCCTCTGGCGCTTGGTCGTGTCAGAATCTTCGCCTCTAGAGTGACTCCGAGATTATGGTTGACAGTGAGTCATGTGATTAGGCATGCTCAGGAACGAGATCACTCTCATTCCAGAAGGATGATGGCAGCCTCTTTTCACGAGAATCTCGTTACAGGGGATGCGGCTTTTTTGTTGGGTTTAGAGAACATTGATTGCGGATCTGCAGATCCAATTGGTGTCAAGACCCATGTGGACGGTGTAATTCTGGCGGGAGGAGCGTGTTATGTGGGAAGGCGTTCAGTCAGAAGTGCTACGAACGGTGGGCAAGGCCGGGGCCGACGTGGGCTTCCCGGCTCCTGTTCGACCGAGCTTACGAGAAATGCGCGTGAACGTCGCGAATACTTTCGTGTTTCGGGACCACACTCGATCATGAGAGCGCACGCTGCCTTCCTGTACAGGCAGAGAGCGTACCGTGAAATGCTGAGCTACCGCAAAGCAGAGGCCTACGTAACATGAGGACGCTATGAAACCTTTCGTCATTTCTCGTCGATTGAGTTGTGTGATTGCTTCGGCGCTTTGCGCCCTGCTGTTCTTTGTTACCCACGCGCACGCCCAGACCGACCCTCTTCCTTCCTGGAACGACGGACCAGCCAAGCAGGCGATCATAGAGTTCGTGCAGGACACCACCGATAAGGCGGGTCCCAAGTACGTGCCTCCTGAGGACCGGATTGCCACCTTTGATCAGGACGGCACCCTGTGGGTGGAGCACCCTATTTACACGCAGGTGATCTACTGCCTGGAGCGGGTCCCGGCGGTGGTCAAGGCGAAGCCGGAGTTGAAGAAAGTCGAACCTTTCAAGACGGTGCTGTCCGGCAACCGTGAGGCGATCGGGAGACTAGAGATGCCGGACCTCGAGAAAATACTCGCCGCCACGCTGACCGGCATGACGGTGGAAGAGTTCAACGCCGAAGCGAAGAAGTGGATCGCGAACGCCAAGCATCCGCGCTGGGACCGGCTCTACACAGAACTCACGTATCAGCCGATGCTGGAGGTGTTGATCTACTTGCGGGCCAGCGGCTACAAGACCTACATCGTCACCGGAGGCGGCCAGGACTTTGTGCGTGCCTATTCCGAGAGGGTGTACGGCATTCCGCCCGAGCAGGTAGTGGGTACAGCAGGTGCGACGAAGTACAGCTACGCCAAAGACGGCAAGCCGATGCTCACCAAAGAGCCCAAACTCCTGCTCAACGACGATAACGCCGGCAAGCCCGAAGGCATTCACCTGATGATCGGGCGTCGACCGCACGCTGCGTTCGGCAACTCGACCGGCGATCAGCAGATGCTGGAATACACAAAGGCAGGAGAGGGCGCTCGGCTTTCGATGATCGTGCTCCACGACGATGCGCAACGCGAGTATGCGTACGGACCGGCCCAGGGGCTGCCACCGACCAAGGTCGGCGCCTTCACTCAGGCGCTGTATGACGAGGCGAAGAAGCAGGGCTGGACCGTCATCAGCATGAAGAACGACTGGAAGGTCATCTTCCCGTTCGAGACGAAATGAGATCAGAGGTTTGCATGAAACGTTTTCTGGAAAAAACTCTGAAAATTTATGAGCATGAGGTCGCTCGGTTCACGTGGCTTGCCGTGATCTTCTTCGCTGTCTTCTTCGTGACTGCGATCTTCCGCAACTATGTGGATACGGCCTTCCTGAAGCGTTACGGGCCCGATTATATCCCGTGGATGTTGGTCATCAGCGCAGTACTCACGATGGTGGTTCTCGCTTATGCTGATAGGGTAGCGAAACGTTTCTCGGACACGTATCTCATGATCCTCGTCTTCGGGGGTTATGCTGCGGCCGCGATTGTCTGCTGGTTCATGGTCAAATCGAAGTTGTCAATCGTCTACCCCGCGCTTTATCAGCTCATGGGTCTGCTGGACTCCATCCAGCTCGTGTACCTGTGGAACATAGCCGGAGATCTGTTTGACGCGCGGCAAGGCAAGCGGATCTTCCCCTTGGTGACCGCAGCGCAGGTCTTGGGTAGTACGGTTGGAAGCTTTTTGACCCGCCCGATCACCTATGGCATCGGGGAAGACGCTGCGCTACTCGTGTTCGCACTGGTCTTCATACTCACCGCAGTGTTCATGATCACTACGGCCCGGAAGATAGTGGGAGAGACTAGGCCCAAGGCGGCTGCGACAAAGAAAGCACCAGAAACAAAGCGACTAAGGGAAATTCCCGGTATCATGAAGGAGTTCCCGATAATTCGCTTTCTGATCATTTGCGGTCTCATACCAAACGTCTTGCTGCCGATTTTTTCTTACCAGTTCAGTGTGATTGCCAACAGCAGCTTTGCGTCGGAACAGTCCCTCATCACTTTTCTCAGCATGTTTCGCGGGGCAACTACGTTCATAACCTTCATTATTCTGCTGTTTGCGGGACGGCTGTACTCGGCAATGGGATTACCCAACGCATCACTTGTGCAGCCGATCAATTTCGCCATCGTTTTCGGAGCGCTCACAACCTTTTTCAACATCTACGTCGCCGCGTACGGCCAGTTTACCTTGATCCTCATCCAGAGGGCAATCGCGGGTCCGGTAAACAAGATCCTTTTCAATGTGATTCCGAAGGCGCTGGTGTCATGGAGTCGATCCTTTATCCGCGGCACCGTCCTGAAGGTCGGTATGTTGGCCGGGGCCCTTCTCATGATCTTTCTGAAACCCGTAATGGAGCCGCATGATTTTGCATACATAGCGGCGATTCTCGCGGTTTACTGGACCTTTGAGACCCTCGTCTTTCGCAAGGAGTACAAGCGCATTCTCAAGCAAGTCATCGTCGTCGACAAGATCGATTACGATCAAATCGAGGCTGTTCAAACCTTCGACGCGGGTGGTGCTCCGATCGGTCTTGAGTCTGCCGTGGTTGACATGCTCCCCCAAGAAAAGGTCGAGGAAGAGGCACGACTTGCCCCCATGGCACCCGAGATGGCGATAACGATGCTGGACGACCCAAGTCCCGCGATCCGCGCTGAGGCCGCTCTCGCCCTGGCCGTAAATCCGGACATGCGAGCGGCAAGAAAGCTGACCCGGTGCCTGGAAGACCTGGACAATCAGGTGCGGAACGCCGCAATGGAAGCCCTTATCGCGTTTCCTGCCGAGATCCTGACGATCCTGGAGGCTTCTATCCTGGATGCCAGCTTGCGGGGAAAGCAGGCAATCCTCGAAGTGATACGACTGTCGCCGAGGATTAGCTATTTTGAATTGACCCATCTTTTCGGAAGATCGGTCGAGGAGGCGTACGAGAATCTCATCTGCATTCGTCGGCTGCAAGAATTTGAGCGGCACGAAAGCGTTAAGATGCTGAAACAACACCTCGTGGCCCGTAACGACGAGATTCTCAGTCTCTTGTTCTATGCTTTGTGGGTGTACCACGCGGACATGCGTCTCATGTATCAGTCCCTCAAATCTGAAAACGCGTCGGTGGCGATCGAACTGGTGGAGACGTCGATCAGAGGGCAGAATCTTCCGTACTTGGTGCCGCTCATCGATGACTTGCCCCTCAACGAGAAAATCGAAAAAGGGCGAAAGCTGTTCAACCTTGTGTCGAAGGACGAACTGGAGCGTCTGCTTGCACTGCTGGCCCAATCAGCAGACCGGGTGACCCGCCTGCTGGTGGTGTATGTGATGGCGGACCTTATGCCGAATCAAGCCTTGATTCCTGTGATTGAATCACGATTGGAAGACGATGACCCGTTAGTACGCCAAGTTGCGGAATATGCTTCAGCCAGAGCTTTGGGAAGGGAGGCGCACATGCCCGAAATCATCGACGTCATCAATAAGCTCAAGACTTTTCCTCTTTTTGAAGGGTTGGGGACGAGAGAACTCCACGCCGTGGCCTCGATCGCGAAACCTGACAGACTGCACTCCGGAGACATCATCATTCGAGCAGGGGAAGAGAACCCATCGATCTATCTGGTAATTTCAGGACAGATAACAACGTACCAGGATTACCAGACCTCCGAGCAAAAAGAACTGAGGACAGCCGAAGCAAACGGATATTTGAACTTTGTGCCGATGTTTGCCCATGTCCCGCCGGCAAATACCTCGGTGGTGACTCAGGACGCCGAGGTGCTCGTCCTGGCTCAGAGCCAGTTCCACGAGATTATGCGCGTCTATCCGCAAATCGGGCTCAACTGTTTGAAAATGGCCGCCCTCCTGTTCAGGCAGATGGGCTTCACTGCTTAGGGGACTGCGGGGCACGCAGAGGATTCCGCCTGAAGCACGAGTTGGCCCATGCACCTTTGTGTAGCTGTTTGGCGTACCTGGCACGAATTCACTGATTAAGGTTTTTTCTGCGCCGCGGGGGTTCAGCCGGTTTGTATCGCTAAGGAGAATGGTTTCATCCAGGAACCTGGTACATCCGTAATTCCGCACAAGATGGACAGCGGTCGGACCGCTTGTCGGTCGTCCGCGGTAAACCGAAGCTGCTGGATGAGATGTATTCCTTGACGCCTTCATCGAGGAAGCCACTGAAGCCTAACGTCTGCTGCCGCTGCGGACAAGCCGCGAGCCTGAGCCGCACCGTTCGGTCCAATAAAGACAGCACGATATGCAAATCAGAAGGGCAACGATGGCAGACGCCGATAAAATAGCTGATCTGCTTACTCAGTTGGGATATCCTGGGACCGAGGGCTTCATCCGAGAGAAGATCGTGCAACTCAATAGTCACCCAGATGCTGAACTGGTGGTCGCTATGGAAGACGGTGATGTTCTCGGTTTCATCTCCATCCATTTTATCCCTCAAATCGCGCTTCCGGGGTCTTTCGCACGGATAAGTTATTTTTGCATTGAGGAGGGAGCCCGAGGCAGAGGGATTGGTAGACACTTGGAGTTATACTGTGAGCGCCTTGCCAACGATCGAAATTGCGATAGGATTGAAGTACACTGTCATAGTCGCCGAAAAAAGGCTCACGATTTCTACTATCGGCAAGGTTACGAGGAATCGCCGAAATACCTAATGAAGAAGCTTTATTGAGGATCGAACCGGCAAATCGAGCCTACGCAGCAAATCCGTGGGCGTGGTTCTGTCGGTTCCATTTTTTTGTGATGCGAGTCTGAAGGAGGGCATTAGTATGAGCATAATCGCAATGTTGGCAATCCTGTCGCTATTTGCCTGTCCGGCCTGGGGCCAAAACAAGCAGGTACGCGATGCAAATGGTCGGCTTGTCGAGACGTGGTCGCAACGCGGTTCGACGACTGACGTTAGAGACTCCGGCGGTGTTTTGTTGGAGACCCGGACCCAGAGCGGCGACAACATCGAGGTAAGAGATAGGAACGGGAGATTACTCAGGATCGAGAAGGTGGGGAAGTGACATGACCAAGCAGTTTACCACTTGAAATGTCTTTCGGCTGTCTAAAGAAACCGAACCAGTCCTGACCCCAGGCCGTGACGTAACGTAATAGGCCACCACAGGGCATTAACGTCTCAAGGGTCTGGCCATAAACCCAATACACCAGTGGACTGCTTATATTTCAAGACCCTATCCCTTCCAGTTCTCCGCATTAGGCATCTTCGGTTGACGAGCAATGCCCAATGTAGATCACATTCCCAATCCAATCGCGAGAAAAATCCTTCGGGCAATCAGACATTATGTTTAGCAATAGCTATAAGACGCAGGGGATCTTTCAGCTAGCGCTTGGCTGGCAATGGGCAAAGAAATGTGTAAGAGTCGTTCTCATGTTGGTGACGTCAGGTCAGGTGCCTGGAACAGGGACATGATCTCCGTAGACTAATCCGAATTCTGTCATAAGACTGGCGTTTGTTCCTGATAGAAGCGGGTAATAATAACTGTTTCTTCCGCAAGAATTCTGTTCCCAAAATACCGCTTCCGCGATAACGAAGCAATACTACCTTGTAGCTAAGGGGGAGTTGGCCAGGAAAGGCTTCTCCAAGGAACTTCGGTATGGCAAACGTGCTGTATGCCGAAGGGGGGCTTCCTAATTGAAATCATTCAAGCATTCAGAACCATTTTATAGGTATTGGGGTAAAGCTCGTGACCAATCCCATGATCCCGTCTGCACGACAAGTTACCACCTGCTCCCCTATCACTCACTGGACGTGGCTGCGGTGGGATGTCGACTCCTTGAGCGATTCCTTGCGCTGCGCCACCAGTTGACTCTGGTTCTCGGCCTGGATGCTCAAACGCTGAAGAGTTGGGTAGCCTTTTTTCTGGCGCTGCACGACCTGGGGAAATTTTCTGAAGGATTCCAGGGCCTCCGTAAGGACCTCTTCGGGGAACTCCAGGGCCGAAATACCAACAAAGGGTATTCCGTCCGTCACGACAGCCTGGGATTTGCGATTTGGAGCAACTCGCTGAGCCAAAAAGTGTTGAGTTTAGGATACTTAGCAGGGGACCAAGATGCAAAAATTACTCGCCTGTGGCAAAGGGGTCTGGACTTCTGGGCGAGGGCTTCCACTGGCCACCATGGCAGGCCTCCCAAGATAATAGGGGCTAACAATCTTAAGATTCGAGTTGAAGACTATTTCACCCCGGATGACTGCAATTCTGCTGCGGAATTCACGCTCCGAGCCGCCGACTTGTTTCTACCGAGGAATCAGCCCAATCTTCCTTCGCCTCGTGATTTTTACGATTCCATAAAGGGGGCATCCTGGTTGTTGGCAGGTGTATCTGTGCTTTGCGACTGGATTGGTTCGAATGACAGTTATTTCACATACATAAGCGAGGAAGTTCCATTCGGGGACTATTTTGAGGATGCGCTGGCAAGAGCAGAGAACGCTCTGGATAAAGCAGGAATACTACCCTCCCACGTGTCTGAGTTCACCGGCACTGCTGAGCTTTTCGAGTACATCGGAGCACTCAGCCCAATGCAAGCCCATGTGGATAGTCTAAATCCACTTACCGAACCACAACTGCACGTCCTGGAGGATCTCACCGGATCAGGGAAGACCGAGGCAGCCTTGGCCTTGGCCCACAGGATCATGGATGCAGGGCTTGCGGACGGAGTGTTTGTTGCTCTTCCGACCATGGCTACGGCAAATGCAATGTACGACCGTCTCTCGCAAGCATACCGCCGGCTGTTTGTTCCAGATGCTCGACCCTCCCTTGTCTTGGCCCACAGCGGCCGACACCTTTCAGCCCAATTCCGAGATTCGATCCTGGCCGACATGAACACTGAAGGCGCCTATTATCATAAGGATGAAGAAAGTGCCGGGGCTATGTGCAGTGCATGGCTTGCGGACAGCAGAAAGAAGGCTTTCCTGGCTGATGTCGGTGTAGGTACAGTGGATCAGGCACTTCTTGCTATACTCCCATCAAAGCATCAATCACTTCGATTACTTGGTCTCTTCCGCAAAGTACTCATAGTAGATGAAGTACACGCTTACGATCCGTACATGCATGTCTTGCTTAAAAAACTGCTCACACGTCAAGCAGCTCAAGGTGGTAGCGCCATCCTACTGTCTGCCACGCTGCCCTGGATTACTCGACGGGAGCTGGTCACGGCATTTGCCGAGGGGTTGGAGAAGACTGAATTGCCGTCAGACTTACCAGAGGACTATCCGCTCGTTACACATGTGTACAAGTCGAAAATTGATGCTGTGCCGGTTCCTCCGAGGTCTGATTTATGCACAAAGATTCGAACTGAACTCGTAAACGAACTAGAAACGGTTTATCACAGGATTATTGAAGAGGCGCACTCAGGATTCTGTGTGTGTTGGGTGCGCAACACCGTCGCTGACGCAATGGAGAGCTATCACAAGCTCCTGGAAATGGATTTTCCTTCCGATAGGTTGCTCCTGTTCCATGCTCGCTATGTCATGGGTGATCGTTTGAAAATCGAGGAACGCGTTCTGAAGACATTCGGGAAACATAGCACAGCGACTGTTCGGAAAGGAAAAATCCTCATTGCCACACAGGTGGTCGAACAGTCCCTGGATCTAGACTTTGATTTCATGGTATCGGACCTTGCCCCTATCGACCTGATCATACAGCGGGCCGGCCGTCTGCACCGTCACGCTCGAGATGCTAAAGGGAATTTGTTGGTGGGGTCAGGCAATTCAGATCAGCGAGGAGAGCCGCTCCTAATGATTTGCTCACCAAACCCTGTGGACGACCCTGGCGAAGATTGGTACTCACTGGCGTTACCCAGAGCATCCAGAGTTTACTATCATCATGGGGAACTCTGGCGAACTGCGCGACTGCTTAAAGAAAGAGGTGGCTGGATCTTCCCGGATGACGCCCGAACATTGATCGAAGGGGTATACGGAGAAGATTCGGAACCGGTTCCGGAAGCGCTCTCTGCGTCTTGTATTCGAGCCGAAGGGCAACGAAGCGCCGAGGCTTCGTTCGCCTACTTCAACGCACTGGATCCTGAAGAAGGCTACATTGATACAATGAGTTCATGGACCCAAGATACCGTAACTCCTACTCGACTCGGCGAAGCGAACACAACAGTGAGATTGGCCAAGTGGGATGGAAAGACTCTGCTGCCCTGGTCGGATAGCGAAATACATTCTTGGGAAATGAGCCAGGTGAGTGTGCGAGAAAGCTGGATCAAGAACGAGGCTTCCCCTTCGGACAAAAAGCTTCGTCAGGCATGTCGGAAAACCAAAGCATCTATGCCTGACCAGGGCAAATGGAGCGTTCTCGTCCCGCTTGTCCAGGATGCGGAAGGCCACTGGAACGGGGTTGCAGTAAACGAGAACGATCAAGCAGTCCAAGTCAGGTATTCGAACATGACAGGCTTAGACGTTTCTTAGAAAGGAGAAGGTTATGGCGTTTAATCTCATTGAGAAGCCCTGGATTCCCGTAAGAACCCTGAGTGGGCGTGAGCTGATAATAACGCCTTCGGAAATCACAAAGGATTATGAGACCGACCCAGTGGCGGAACTGAATGCTGCTCGCCCTGACTTCAACGGCGCATTGATACAGTTCCTCATCGGTCTCGTTCAGACATGCGCGGCTCCGAAAGATGAATTCGAATGGGAAGAGAAGCTGGAGAATCCGCCCGTACCTGAAGAACTCCACAAAGCATTCTCAACAGTGGTCCATGCATTCGACCTAGATGGGGAGGGTCCACGGTTCATGCAGGATCTGGAATTGGACGCAGGCGAAACAAAGCCAATAAGTGCTTTGCTGATTGAATCGCCAGGCGGGAAGACCCTACGAGACAACGCCGATCACTTTGTTAAGCGGGGCATGATTTCAGCTATCTGCAACCGTTGTAGCGCCGCTGCACTCTTCGCTTTGCAGACTAACGCTCCCGGTGGTGGAGTTGGCCATCGCACGTCACTCCGAGGAGGCGGTCCTTTGACCACGTTGGTTTTGGGGACTGATAAGGTGCTCTGGCAAACGGTCTGGCTCAATACGCTTCCCAATCAATCTTTCTTGAAAGCGACTTCTGCCAACGTTCGGTTGACTGATGATTCGTGTCTGTTTCCCTGGCTCGGTCCCACTCGTACGAGCGAACTCCGAGGGGGTCGTTCCACGACGCCTCTTGATGCTCATCCAGTTCAGGTGTTTTGGGGCATGCCGAGAAGGATCCGGCTTGATTTTGCCAGGACCCTCCCCCCCGGTTGCTGTGACATCTGCCACTCCCCCGAAAGGGTGCTTGTGCGTTGGTATACCACGAAAAACTACGGCGTGAATTATGAAGGCGCGTGGCGTCACCCCCTAACTCCATACTCACGAAATGAAGACGGATTCCCGCTTCCTCGTCACGCACAGCCTGGTGGAATTTCTTATAGGCACTGGATTGGACTAGTGCAAGAGGACCTAGGGAGTAAATCCGAAGTTGCGACAGTTGTGCATGAATTCCGCACAAACCGGCAGAATGATGAAACGGCTTTTCGATTGTGGGCTTTCGGTTTCGACATGGACAACATGAAGGCCAGATGCTGGTATGAAAGCACTATGCCCTTGATCGAGGTTAGGAAAGACCTTCGGAGCGATTATGAACACCTGACGGCAGACCTTATTTCAGCAGCGACGGCTGTGGCAGGAAATCTTGTAAAAGCTACAAAATGGGCCCTTTACGGCCAGGTCAAAGAGGTTAAGAGGAATGGAGAGATTCGCTGGGAAATCAGGAAGAAGGCAAGCAAGCAGGACCTCAATCTTTTCCAAAGTCTCTCTGACAGGTTCTGGCGAAATACCGAGCCTTCCTTTTATCAGACTCTAAACGAATTGAGACAAGCTCTCGAGAAAGGTTCCGATCATAAACCAACTAGAAGGCACTGGCACACGATCCTATGCGATCAGTCGCTGAAACTTTTTGATGAGTGCCTCCTAGGATCTCCGATAGAGGATGCGGATCCTAAACGGATAGCCCTCGCCAGAATCAGTCTGCAGAAATTTAACAGGTCAAAAAAAATAACCGAGGATTTGCTAAAGCTTCAACCCGCCGGGTAGCCCGCGAGGCTATATGATATCAGTTCTATGAAAAGGAGAAGAGATGGAACGGCCACAATACATTCGATTTTCGGCGAAATCACCTGCCGGAGAAGCCCTGCTGAGTTGGTGGTCCTCGCTGGAGAAAGATCGTGGTGACAGAGCCAGGCTTTGCCGATGTTCGGATTTGATCGAAGTAGTCTTTGTGCCCGCCTATCACCGCCTATTCAATAGGTTGAGGACTCTAGCCAGCGTGGACGAAGGGAGACTCCCGGCAGTGGTGGGATTACTAGCCCATGTGAGGAATGACCTCAGAGACCACTCCTTTGCTACCCAAATGGCTCTTCCGAAGACACAGGGTGGAAATGCACGTGTGAGTGGCCTTCGATTCAGAAGGTTGCTTCGTTGCAGAGACCAGGGGGAATTGTTCCCATCACTGATTCGTGCAGTCAGGTTGCTGGATCGCAAGGCAAATATCTGCGATCTGGCACAGGGCATCTACTGGTGGAATGATGATATCCGCAAGAAGTGGGCGTATGAGTATTACGTTGCAGCCCCCACAGAGAAATAACGTTTACAGAGAGGAGAAAATCATGAGTAGGTTTGTGCAAATTCATCTGCTGACTTCGTACCCCCCTTCCAACCTCAACCGTGATGATCTGGGACGGCCAAAGACAGCCGTCATGGGAGGCAGCACCAGACTTCGCATCTCTTCCCAGAGTCTTAAGAGGGCGTGGAGGGTATCTGAAATCTTTCAGCAATCTGTCAGGAAAGAAAATATCGGCACTCGTACTAAGACTATGGGGGTCGAGATTTACAACAAACTGTTGGAGAAAGGTATTGATGAAGGGCAGGCCCGGGAGTGGGGCCGGACTATCGCCGGGAAGTTCGGGAAGCTGAAATCAGGAAATACAAATAGGCCCTTAGATGCTCTTAAGATAGAACAACTCGCCCATTTCACCCCTCAAGAGACCAAGAGGATTTTCGATCTCGTGGACAGGCTGGCGGAAACTCAAGCCTCCCCGACAGACCAAGATCTGAATTTGCTTCAGAAGGATCATACAGCCGCAGACATCGCCCTGTTTGGGCGTATGCTGGCTGATGCAACGGCGTATAACGTCGAGGCCGCTGCTCAAGTTGCACATGCCATCACGGTTCATAAGGTCGCTGTGGAAGATGATTTTTTTACGGCTGTCGATGACCTCAATTTGGGCGAAGAAGATATGGGTGCCGCCCACGTAGATTCATCGGAATTTGCGGCAGGACTATTTTACCTTTACATCTGCATAGACACAAACAGCCTCCTCAAGAACCTCGCTGACAACACCGACCTTGCGGGAAAAGCTGTGGCAGGACTAGTAGAAGCTGCGGCCAAGGTATCTCCTACCGGCAAACAGAATAGCTTCGCGTCCCGAGCCTATGCCTCTTTCCTTCTGGCGGAAAAGGGCGACCAACAACCTCGATCGTTGTCAGTAGCCTTTCTCAAGCCCATAACGGCTGATGACTTGTTGGCGGAATCTGTGAAACAACTGAATGCAACACGAGATCGGATTGACAAGGTCTATGGACCGTGTGCCGCCGATTGCCGAAGCATGAACGCCCTTACGGGTGAAGGCTCTCTCGCTGAGATTATCAAGTTCGTTCTGGAGTAAGACCCATGGGAGACTTCCTCATATTTCGACTGTACGGATCGATGGTTTCCTGGGGTGACATCGCCGTAGGCGAGTATCGTCCCAGCTTCCCCCACCCAAGTAAATCTGCTGTGTTGGGTATCGTGGCCGCAGCATTAGGCATCAGACGGGACCAAGAAAATGAGCTACACGAACTGACTAAAACCTATGGATTTGCAGTACGTGTCGATGCCGGCGGCTCCCTTCTTAGAGATTACCATACGGTCCAACGCCCCTCGGCTTCAAGGGGTGTCGTTTACGAGACCCGAAAAGATGAACTCTCAGAAGGGAACCTCAACACGACTCTATCTTCTCGCGACTATTATTGTGATGCTCTTTCCCTCGCTTGTCTTTGGATACGGGAGGCTGCTCATCGATTCTCCCTTTCGGAGTTACAGGCTGCTCTTGAAAAACCCTTTTTCCAGCTCTATCTAGGCCGGAAAGCATGTCCGCCTGCCTTGCCCTTAAAGCCCCGCGTGGTCAGCGCCGGCACCCTGCGGGAATCGTTCCAGCACTATCCTATCCTTGACACTGAGTTCTTGGTTGGTTTGCCCCGGGCTGAGGCGACAATGATCCACTGGGACGACCTTCCTAATTCCGGCCTAGAAGCAGATCACATTGTGAAGCGGAGGGATGTGCCTTTTAACCGCAAAGCATGGCAGTTCTCGGAGCGTTACGAAAACCTCGTGAGTATTTCACGTGACGAAGGGAGCTAGAACATGTTCTTCAGCAAGATCGTACTCATGAATGAAAAATTGCATATCACCACTCTTTCCGAATTGGCCCGAGAAAGTGGCTACCGACTGCATCAACGACTCTGGCGCATGTTTGCCGAACCTTCGGTCAAAGAGCGTGACTTCAACTACAGACAAGAGACCGAGAATGGCTGGCCCTGCTTTTTTGTGGTTTCCCAACGTGAACCCCTTAGATCCGAAGGTTTGTGGCAGATTTTGACCAAACCCTATATGCCAAGGATCCGCTCCGGTGAAAGTCTGGCGTTTGTTTTGCGGGCTAATCCCGTCAAGACAAGCAAAAATGGAGAGAACGGAAAGCCGGCACGTCACGACGTAATCATGGCCGCCAAGACCAGACTCCGGGAACAGGGTATCCCCAAGAGCGAATGGCCTTCATCAACGGAAATCGTACAGACTGAGTCCTTCAGATGGCTGGAAGCCCGAACTGCTCGATGTGGTTTCAGCATCACGGAACACACTGTACGGGCTGACGCATACCAGCAGCACAGTTATTCCCACCCACGCCGGAAGGCTCCCATTTGTTTCAGCACAGTTGATTATACTGGGTTGCTCACCGTGATCGACCCTGGCCAGTTCGTGAATACCCTCTATCAAGGAATCGGACATTGCAAGGGCTTCGGGTGCGGAATGATCATGGTCCGGAGGGTTTGAACATGCTTCCTCCCTTGAAACCTTTGGCCATTAAAGAGCGTCTCTCGGTTATTTTTGTAGAGAAAGGTGCACTGGATGTTTTGGATGGGGCTTTCGTCGTCGTGGACAAGAATGGCGTCCGGACACATGTACCCATTGGAGGCGTTTCGTGCCTGATGCTCGAACCAGGAACGAGAATTTCACACGCTGCTGCCGTGCTGGCGGCCAGAGTGGGGACCCTTCTTGTGTGGGTTGGCGAAGCCGGAGTCCGGCTTTATTCCGCAGGTCAACCTGGCGGAGCAAGATCTGATAAGCTTCTCTATCAGGCCAAGCTCGCATTGGACGAATCATTGCGACTCAAGGTGGTGCGGAAGATGTTCGCACTCCGGTTTGGCCAAGATCCCCCTGCCAGAAGGAGCGTAGACCAACTCAGAGGTATCGAGGGGGCACGGGTCAGGAGAATGTATCAATTGCTGGCTCAACAATACCATGTCCCCTGGAAGGCACGAAACTACGATCCAACTGACTGGGGAAAAAGTGATCTTCCCAATCTTTGCCTGAGTTCTGCCACAGCATGCCTTTATGGCGTGACCGAGGCGGCTGTCCTCGCAGCGGGTTACTCTCCGGCAGTGGGTTTCCTGCACACCGGAAAGCCTTTGTCTTTTGTCTATGACATAGCTGACATATTCAAGTTCGAAACCGTAGTGCCTGTTGCGTTCCAGGTAGCCTCTCGGAAACCCGCCGACCCTGAGCGCCGGGTTCGCTTGCAATGCAGGGATATCTTCCGAAATTCAAGATTACTGAAACGGATTATTCCAACCGTTGAGGAAATCCTGGCCGCAGGAGAAATTGCTATGCCTGCGCCTCCTGAAGACGCTGTGCTCCCTGCCTTTCCAGAACCTGAGGGCCTAGGCGATGATGGTCATCGTTGTTGAGAATGTTCCGCCGAGGTTGAGAGGACGACTAGCGATCTGGATGCTTGAAGTGCGGGCAGGCGTGTATGTGGCTGATTACTCAATCAAGGTCAGAGAATATATCTGGAAACAGGTAGAATCGGGAGTCGCAGAGGGCAACGCGGTAATGATCTGGCGAGCGAAAACCGAGATCGGTTTTGATTTCCGAACACTGGGCAAGAACCGCCGGATCCCTTGCATGATGGACGGCGTGCAACTGGTCTCCTTCCTGCCCGAGGCAGAATCTAACGAAAGTGCGCCCCCAGGTCAGGAACAAGGTGACTGAGAACAATTCAGGACGACTGGCAAAATCGGTAGAAAAGACTCTGGCCCAATAAACACATGATTCCAACGAGTAGGAGTTGGAGTGTTCCCCACACACGTGGGGATGAACCGCCCTAAATCCATAGGATTTAAGGCTTATTAAAGTGTTCCCCACACACGTGGGGATGAACCGAATAGATATACAAGATAGGTAAATTCCATTCGGTGTTCCCCACACACGTGGGGATGAACCGAATTAGCAATGTCGGCACCGCCCTACAAAGCCGTGTTCCCCACACACGTGGGGATGAACCGTGGAAGAGGATAGAAACCCAACTAGTATTCGAGTGTTCCCCACACACGTGGGGATGAACCGTCAGCGATGCGAATATATACTTCGCATAGACTGTGTTCCCCACACACGTGGGGATGAACCGAGACTAAATTTCCACTCAAATTGCTAACAAGAGTGTTCCCCACACACGTGGGGATGAACCGGGTAAACATCCTGGACTAACAGAGCCATTCTCGTGTTCCCCACACACGTGGGGATGAACCGGTACCCTTTGAGTATCGCCAATGGTTTGAGCAGTGTTCCCCACACACGTGGGGATGAACCGATCAGTCTCAGCTAAAAGTGACGATTGCGAATGTGTTCCCCACACACGTGGGGATGAACCGCACATGAAGATATTGCGCGGATGGTTTATAGCGTGTTCCCCACACACGTGGGGATGAACCGGCGCCCGAGCCGCGGCGGCCAAAAACACAAAAGTGTTCCCCACACACGTGGGGATGAACCGTTACTTCGCGGAACCCAGACAGAAAGAGACCGGTGTTCCCCACACACGTGGGGATGAACCTCCCGCTTCCCGGCCGTCCCGTCTCCGGGCCACGTGTTCCCCACACACGTGGGGATGAACCGTTTGTAAAATAAAGCAGACCGGGAACTGCATGGTGTTCCCCACACACGTGGGGATGAACCGACCTGAACCAATGTCCAAATCCTGTTCCAGGGGTGTTCCCCACACACGTGGGGATGAACCGTGGTTCCGTAACAATGTACTGCCTTTCTTTACGTGTTCCCCACACACGTGGGGATGAACCGTTTAACCATCCATTTGTTTTTATCTTGTGGACGTGTTCCCCACACACGTGGGGATGAACCGTTTAATCTTCCTATCATACCTAATCTTACCTTGTGTTCCCCACACACGTGGGGATGAACCGGTTGCAGGTGTTGGCGCTGATATAGGGGAATTGTGTTCCCCACACACGTGGGGATGAACCGATTTTCCGCATCACTCGACGGTTCTGGAATCAGTGTTCCCCACACACGTGGGGATGAACCGAACGTTGGAACATGTTGATAGTTGCAATTAAAGTGTTCCCCACACACGTGGGGATGAACCGATATTTATTTCAACATCTTGTTCAGAGGATGAGTGTTCCCCACACACGTGGGGATGAACCGAATACCAAAAACTAGAGGACCGGTGGAATGCAGTGTTCCCCACACACGTGGGGATGAACCGTTGTTGTTGATGCCCATTACTCTAGCCCAACTTCGACACTAACGACGGTTAACTTGTTGTTATTGTAGGATTTGGTCATTTTATTTGGCACTACATATTTTCATCTTTCCTGATCCATGTCCTCACGGGGGAGATGATCGTCTTGGGG
>Ga0247841_10003855_pt1 | contig 26877 bp, 34 predicted proteins | sample LaCruzMarch2015__2_FD_192410 | JGI IMG/M metagenome (GOLD analysis project Ga0247841, IMG submission 192410) | Freshwater microbial communities from meromictic Lake La Cruz, Castile-La Mancha, Spain - LaCruzMarch2015_18m | ecosystem: Environmental > Aquatic > Freshwater > Lake | place: Spain... | reverse complement strand
GCGAAGTTTATGAGAGCAACATCAATCATGCTTGTGCCGTACCAGTCTTTCATATAAGGCCAATATATATCTACACGATCCCAGTTCCCATTCACGGTTGCCGCCCCTTGTTTATACTGCGCCAATGATTTAGTCATTCCTGCCCACGGTGTGTTGTACGCGAGCTTTGAGGATTTGAACCCTAGCTTGCTTGATCTATATGCGAGGTTACCCATATTACACCGCCACTGTTGGAGAGATCACAAATTCAAAAGGACTTGAAATAGACAAAATTCGACCGTCCTCGGCTACCAGCGCACGACGCTGCACACCAATAAGGCTTGGAATCGACAGGCTGTTATCGAGATATATCCGCTCAAGGTATAGACAGGACACGCCTTGCCCAGCCGTGTGACCTGCGATCCCCAACGCCACCCACGCGTTCGTGGATGGCGTTGTGCCGCCCCCCGATGCTCCGCTAAATTCACCCCAGAATGTCGGCACACTAGCATAGGATGACGGGGCTTGAGGTGAGTCCTTTGCGACCGCCGGAGTTGTTGCGTTTCCGGATACTTCCGCGCACAAGATTACGGCCTGCTTAAATGTCAGGTTTCCGTTCACGTCAAGCTGTGGAACTTGCATCAGGCGCGGTTTGATTTCCTTAGAGCCGGTAACAACGGCCGCAGGGGAGATTAAGGCGGGGTTTAGCGTGATCAGCTTGGCCAGGTCGGACGTGTCCTGATATCGGATAATATGGAGATTTGAATTTGTCGAGCCGTCGCGTAATTCCTGGGCTGAAGACGGCCCCTGTATTCCGGTGGCTGTCGAGGTGCCTGTAATGAGCGCCCTGGACTGGGCATATTGCCGGGATCTGGCGGTGCGTTCGAAGGCGACGCGGGCGTCTATATCCGTCCAGGAAGGCGGGCCGAACTCGATGGTTGTCCTGCCATTGTCAATATCTTCGGTTGTGCGGCATATCAAGGCGGACATTGTGGCCCACTCGGCGCGGCTGTTTGTGAGGTTCAACCGCTTCCCGGGCATGGCACTCCCGGATGGTTCGTCCTCGGTCAATACGATACTGCCCTCATAGTGCATCTGAAGCCATTCGGTGTAGAGCGACTGAGCGATGCCAGACGGTATCTCTTCGCCCGGATCAAAGGACGCCATAGTCCTATAGACTGTCTCACCGTTAGGGCAGCCGGTTGCCGTCACCTCGAGCGTTACAGTCTCAGCATGCTTGTCGACGATGTTTCCGTTTCCATCTTCCATCACGCAGAGCGCTTCACACTGGATACGCTCCTTCGAAAAACTCTGATTCATCCAGGGCGCTTTCTCGCCTTCGACAAGGATGTTGGCAAGGTTCGTATCCCATAGCCTTGCACCTCCAGATATCGTGATCGACGTATAGTCGGCCAGACGCGGAACACGCGCCAGCCACCAGGCCGAATCGTTGTAGTTGCTCGGGAACTGCTCGGCCTTAATGTACTGGCTGACGGTTGTCACGGTGTCGCCTCTCAGATCGTAGACAGCCGAGAGCACGTCAGCCGCGTACGGATCAGCGTTGGCCGGGTAGAGATCGCGCGTGGTCTGGGACAGCACCTGGCCGTCGACCGTATTCTGTTTCTCGTAATAAATCGCTATCGCGGGCACCTGCAGATCGGTTCGCTCGTTGATGGATATGTCATCGCGCCCCTGGATGTCGATCGATACGGCCGTGAGGCTGCTGCGCTGGCCATAGCAGAGCACCGGTACCTCAGTCGAATAGTCGAACCACATGGCTCCATGGGGATGATTTGACAATACCTTGATAATGGCCGTGGCGCATGAGATGTTGATCTGCTCGTCGTACGGTGGCGTAATCCCTCCGGTGATATCCTGCACCGTGCAGGGAGCCCCGGACGCAATGGCGACGGTGGCGATGGCCTTGAGCTGCGGACCCGTTGCAAGACGGTTTCCATCGGATTGCATGTAAAGGACAGCACGGGGCTTTGAGACCGATCCGGCACCCTCCGCCCAGGATTGGCGGTAGAGCGTCCGCTCGAACCAAGACCACGGGCCGTGGATCGCGACCCGGACGGATTCTGACTGCGACGATCCATGCCTGGGGACGGAACGGACGCGCCCCCGAAAGTACCACTCCTCGGTCGCCGCCTGCAGATCATCCGTTGTCTGCCGGCGGATCGACACCATGGAGTTGTAGGCAAACAAGATGTTATCCGTCAGTGCCGTGGCGGCCGTGAGCGTAAACGTGAAGGTATCAACGCCGCAGATCATGCGCGTGCGCACGCAGTTGCTGGCCCCGAGCGCGGCCAGGCTGATCCATGATCCTATTCCTATGCGTGCCTGGTAGTACATTATTGGATATTCCTCATCCTGTTTTTGTGATCCTCTAGCGCTCTTAACATCATTGCGTCACCCGTTTCAAAGGATTTAGCCCATATTCCTAATGTTTCCGTCAAATTGTTGATTGCATCAGCAGTAAGCTCTTTTTTGGAAAAAAGCCTGTTTACCTCTTCCTGCAGAGTTTTTTGAGTTTGTGTATCCGTTTGAGCAGCTGCAATCCTTAGGGATTCAAATGAAGTATACTCATTTTTCTCCTTTTGCCTGGCTTTATCTGCATCTGAAAGGTCTAATGCAGCGGAGGCGTTTTCTCGCTCCAAGGCAGAGGCGGACATGCGCCTCTGGGCTGATGGACGTAATCCACCTATCCTATTCGCCTCATCGTCAAAACTTATGCGCTTCAGATTGTGTGTTTCAATTTCCTTCCGTAATGCGTCCGCTTGTTCTTTTGCTTTTATTGCTTCTTTTTCTTTAACGCCTACTACTCCTCTGGTAAGTCCATAAGAAACAAGACTTGTCGGGGTTATTTCATTTAATGCTGCAACTTTCGCCGCAGCCTCAGCCTCGTCTTGCTCTGCCCTCCGAAGAAGAGCCCGCTTCTGTCGAATCACCAATGCCTCGGCATCTGATTTCTTCCTTGCGTCGTCCTCACTTTTTTTCATCCGGCTATATTCAGCCTGATCGTTTTTGGCACTGTAATTTGCTGTAATTTGTTGTTCGACTCGAGCGTACTTCGCTTCGATGTCCGCCTTTTTCGATTCGTCCGTCACACCCTGCAGCTCTTTCAGTTTCGCCTGCCGTGCAGTAGCCAGCTCGAAAACCTTATTGGCTTCATTAGTCGCCAGTGTCCGCTCAAGTTCCGCATCGCGAAGCGTGGAGATGCGTTCCATAGCGATTGCCTGTTTGTTGTAGGAGTTGGTTACAGCTTCGATCATATCCGCGCGTGACTTAGCATTGAACGCGGCAACCGCGTCAGCCGCCTTTGTGGCATATTCTGCTATCTTGTTGAACGCCATATACACAAGCGTAAGACCGGCCATAACCAGGGATACGGATGTCATGGCGGCCCCTAGCGCTTTGATCTTTGTTATCAAAGGGACCAATGCCGTGGCAGTACCCGCGAAGTTTCCGTTCATTGCAGCGGTTGCAGCAGACATGACATTCAGTCCGTCAGATCCGCTTTGCCCGGCCTGTGTGACTTGCTGGCCGGTCTGCTTGGCTGTGGCAGCGGTCTGTTTGAGTGCGTCGGTTGCTTCGGTCGCGCCTTTGCGGTCAAAGAATGTCCGGATCTTTACAAGTATTTCGGCTGCTGTCATATCAGATTAATCCTTTTTTCTGGCGGGCGGCCATCTCGCCTGCGCGGGTCGCGGCTATTGTCAGTGCTTCGTTTGATGGGATGGCGTTCGGATCGTGTTTGGTCTGTACCTTGCGGACCAGCCAATACTGAGCTTCTCCGTGTCCGGATGTCTGTTGTGCATCGATAGAGGTTGCAGCACGCTGTCCGGCGTTCTTTCCGCGTTTGATTGTACGCAGGTGATCCCGTGTGGCCAGTAGGGCTGGCATCATGCGGCCTTCAGGGGTCTTTGCATATCCGAAGCGCATATCGACAGGGAAGTCTTTCGGCATGCCTTGCCATCCTGCAGCCCTGGCGTTTGCCGGGATAGCGAGAAAGCGGCGTCCGCCCTTGGGTGTGATCGGCGAAGGATTTAGGTCTGCCTTGTGGGCCAGTGCCGGCGAGTCTATGTTAATGGTGGCCGTGTCGCCCTGGACTGTAACCTCGCCGACTGCCTTGGCTACGTTGCTCCAGAAGTTGCTCTTCGGGTATTGCTGGCCAAAACGTGGGAAGCCGGCCGATGAAGCGGGCTCGGAGTTACGCGAGCGGAAATGGCGTATCAAAGCGGCACGCACACCAGCGCCGGCCGCCTGTGTCACGACGCGGACAGACGTGTCAGATGTCCAGCTCTCTATTGCTTTGAGAGCCTGGCTGATATCACACTCTATGGTTGCGTTCGGGGTCATTGAGAATTGCCTTATTGCCTTATTCAAATCGGCCTTGCGAACCGATGCGCGTTTTGCTAACTTAATCCTGAAGCGAATCTCGTGGTTGCCGGATGGTGCACCTATCAGTCTCTGAGGGGTAGTCCGGTGGCGGGGTTCGCTTTAACTTTGTAAAAGGTCTTAAATTTTAAATCCCTTTCAAAGTTCGAAACGACAATCCTATACCAATTCCCGTCTGCGGATTGCATCTCGATATAGAGCCCGCCCTTTTCGGACTTCCGGATCTTATCCGGGAAACGCCAGATGTTCGGGAGAAGCCTCATGTCCGCTTCTGTCAGAGGTATGTTAGACTGCTCTTTCTCTGCCGTCCCGTAATGCCTTTTAAACTCATGCTTGACCATGTTGCCTGGCATCGTCAAGGCTTTGCCTGAAATGTCCTCTCCGACCTCTTGCGCGGCTTCCATCGCTTGGGACGTCGGCTTGCCAAGCCGGAGGGAGGTTGCCTTGGCCGCGTCGGAATCCTTGAGCAATTCGGATATGATGTCAGCCTTCCATTTCAGCTTGCCTGCCTTGCTGTCCAGCCACACTTGGTCACCGAAGGAATCCGTCATGAAGGCGAGCGCCTGGCGGTCGGCCTCGGTCTTTCCGCTGAAGTCCATGTCCGCCTCGAGCGTGGCGTTGAAGTCCTGGACGATGTCGCCCTCTGGCTTGTATGCCTCCGTGATCACGCCGAGCTCGATGCAGGTGTCATAGTCAACTTCGTCCAGGACCATGCCAGAGCCGTAGTCAAACGGTGCGTACGGCACGCCGAAACGCGAGAGGCTTGTCAGCACGGGTGACTCCTTCAAGCAGATCATGCGTCCGCCATAGAGCTGTCCGCCTGCTGCCTTCCAGCGTGATGTCCAGTCGCGCTTGGTCTGGCGCTCCTCACCGCGGATCAGTTCGACAGCCGGGAATGCCATGCGTGCGCCAGTCGAAGCGCCTGCCACATAACCGACGTAGCCGCGGGCGAGATCGGCGTTGGTGTCCACGACCACCTTAGCGCGTGCCTCGCTGCCCGGATCGGAGACCTTGCCCGTGCCGGTGGCAATACCTTCCCTTTTCGCCGATGCCATGATCGCGCTGATCGCCGAGGCGCGTGTAGTCAATGCGCCGTCCTCGCGCTTGACCGAACCCAGCCAGTCGGCGACTTGCTGTTGCTTGACCTGAAGGTCTCGCACAGACTCGATACGCGCAGAAAAGAACGAACGATCCTTGAAGCCGGCGCGCACGTTGTCAATCTCGGCTGACGAGAGGCCTGTTGTGACGAGGGTTTTGGCGAGTATCTTTTCTTGGGCGGTCATGGGAAGAAGTTCTAAAGTGCTAAAGTGGAGATCCGCCTCTGGAGTATCTGCGGCCAAGGTTCGACATCATGTGTTCGTAATGCCTAATACAGGCGGTATAATAAAACCAGTAATTGCGGGCCGACTTCATGGGGCGTCTGGATCTGCGGATCCGGTTGCGTGTGCTAATCATTTGCCTCCTTTAGAAAACAGAGAGTTAAAGCCGTAGCCGAACATCCGGACGGCCGTGAAGTATGTACGCTTAAAAGTCCATCCTGTCATGCGGAGGGTGGCGAGAAACCAGTGATCTGCAATGTGGAGAACGGTTCGACGGGATACGCCGTAGAAGGCCGCGATCTTGACGGCGGCTTCATAGATGCGGTCGTGGGGTAGAGCGCCTGGCAACGTCTTGGAGTTGCCTCCGATCACGGACACGTCAAAGTAATACCCGGCTGCGATGCAGCAAATAAGGGTCGGCTCGGCAGCGTTGGGGGCCGCATATATCGAACCGTGGATATCCGTGTAGTCGGCCTTAGCCAGGATATCATAGATCCACTTAGGCGGGTTGCGCCAGGAGTAGGTCACCTTTCGCGTCGTTACGAAGTTATCAGGGGAACCTTCAGGAGCTTTAATATACCAGGGATTATTACTGTCCATCTTCAACCTCCATTGTCATCTCGCCCTCCGGCTGGACCAGTGCGCAGCCGGAGCAGCCGCCAATAGTAATTGCTACGGCGGCAATTGCTATAAGTTTGGCCAGGTCTATTTTATCCCAAGCACTCACGGTACCACCACCCTTGCTCCTCCACGAATACCCGCCTCGACAGCGCCCTCAACGGCAGCCTTGACAGTCGCCTCGCCTCCGTCGGTCTTATAGTTCTTCGCAGTCCCGAGGCCAAGGACATGAACATATTCCAGCTCGGTGGCCATCGCGAAGGAGTAGACCTTGGCGGTGGTGCGCTTGGCGAGCGTCTTGCCGTCAGCGGCGAACTCGTCCTTGGTGACTTCAACGGACTTGCAACCTGCAAGCAGGGCGATTGCAACGAGGATGCAGGGTTTTGACTTATTCACTTGGCTTTCTCCTTTTTGGCTTTTTCGTTTTCCGATTTCAAAATGTCGCGCTCGGCTTTTATTAGATCACGTTCAGCCTTAACCGCGTCACGCTCAGCCTTGATTGCTTCGATCTCGACACGTCTTGCATCCTTGGCTTTGCTGCCGTTAACGCGTTCAATCTTCTGTGTTGTAACGATGGTGTCTTTGCCGTTGGTCCAAGTCAATTCCTTGCGTCCGTCTGCAAGGTCTTTTTGCTCGGTAATAAAACCCTTGGACGTAATACGTGAGAGTGCCTTGCGCTGCTCTGCGTCGAGGATTTTCGCCGGCCCCTTTGGTTTCTGGATGGGTGCGGTTGCGAGGGCGACTGCAGCAATGATGATGGTTAGCATTATTCTCCTCCTGTATCTGTGCGCATTGTAAGCGCGCCATTCGAGTAGGTGCGCGTGACTACACGTGCACCATTCGTTTCGCTGATGATTCCTGTGTAGAGGCTGGCTCCGTTAAGAGTCATTCCTGCGGCGGCGAGATCGAGCAGCTTTTCATTGTGACCAATTTTGAGATGTTTATGCGTTCTAATAACGACATTCGCGGCTCCCGCCGGGCGAGGCACCTTAACATGGAAATAACTGATTCCATTGATGTTGGTGACGGCGTTGCCACTGTTCTGAATTTGGCCGGCAACAGAAACAATTTCGGCCTGTGATAACCTAAAGTCCCAGATTGTTTCGGGGCAGGTTGAAAGCTCGTAATTGCTATATATTAAATAATGGATGTTCGTGGAATCCTCCACCCATTCCCTGCCCGTGGATACCCAGATGTTGCTATAGCCCTCTGCTTCGTCCATGTCAGCGGCAATGTAAATGCGGCCCGTGAACTCCTCGATCCGATTGGTTACGGCGTAGAGCGCCTGCAGGGCGTTAGTTAATCCAGTGTGTGCGGCGTTGATCAGGTTCGTGGCCTGCTGAAGCGCGGCTTCGATTGCGGCGGCCCGCTGACCATCAGCGATCATACCAGAGGTATCGCGCAACTCGCCTGTCACGGGGTCTCCCATAACAGGATTTCGCATCCATGCCTTTACCGTTTGGACATTAGATGTCTGCGCAGACGTGGACAGCGCAAAAAGAATGCTTATAACAATTGCCTTAATCATGGTGTGTCGGCCCTTATTTCATACGACCAATCCTGGTCGAGAGTGAAACCATCAAGATCCACTGCGCCGCTTGTTCCTTGAAGCCCCATCTTAATCCGTTCCCATGTGCCGTCGTTATACAACCTACGCCATAGGCTGTAGGTCGTATTTGTTGCGCCGCCTGTCCAGGAGAAGTGTACTCCGTCCGGAGTTTCTATCGGATAGTTAAGACGAAGTTCCCCGGAGTTTTTGGCGGCCTGAGTTGGATAAGCGGACCATCCAAGGGCAATCGTAGCAACCAAAAATAATATCTTATTGGTGTTAATCTTCATGGGTTTCTAACCTCCTTGAGAAGACCTGTGTGCCAAACCTCAACTTGATTATTAAGGTTTGTAACAATACCAGTGAAGAGCGCATTACCATTAATGGTAAGTCCGCCTTTAATGTCGAGGGCTGCGCCTGCTTGACCTCCGGGCAAAATCTCACAGAAGGCCATGAAGAAGGCGGAGGAATAATTAGAGGGAAGCCAGACAGTACTCCGGTATATCGTGTCATAGTGCACTCCGTCAACCGTGGTGTCGGTGTATTCCTGCGTTGTCTGTAGATTAACGAACTCCCATGAGTTAGTTGGTCCGATCACGCGCTGATACCTGATCCACGGCGTGGAGTTCATTGCTGCCGTATAGTAGTGCCAGACATAGTGACCATCATGTGCCGCACCATTGGTCTGGACATTAAGCCCCGCTGCTCCTAATTGCAGATAGACGATGTAGGAGGCTGCGTTGGTGTTCACGCTGACGGCTCCGGCAAAGGACACAACATGGCCTGTGACATACGCAAATCCGTATGCACCTGTGAGGGCGGCCACAACGTCAGAGACAACACTGGACGCATCGGCCATGGTCTGCGCTGCCAGAGCCACGGATTGCGTGGCGACGATGGCGGAGGCCTCGGCCTGGGCAATGTCGGATAGCCCGGCTACATACCCTGCTGGTTCGATGTTTCCATGCTGGTCAACCGTGATTACTTGCCGGGACTGGCCATAGCTAAAGCGCGAGAAAAGGCAGATTAGGGCCAAGACAATAATTAAGATCGTGCTGTGTTTCATGATTCTCCTTAATTTGCAGGGTAGTTGGTATAGGCCACGAGCCACATCCACCCGTTGGAAAAGACCATTTGCCAGATTACATTTGTGTAGCTGTCGCGGTGGTAATCACGGAGGGCTTCAACGGCGTTGGTAACTTCAGAGCCAGTCATGCCACCCGTCACATTAAAAATCAGATTAGTGGTCAGCGTACCTATTTCGCCGTTAACTGTGATCGTGCGAGCAGCGTCAGCCTTGGAGGCAATATGTGAAGTTATATTCGTACCTCCGACCGTAAGCGAGTCGGCATAGAGGGGCAATCGAACGACAGGCATACCTCCGAAGGTTGCGCCCCATCCAGTAGCTGAAGGATTGGTGACATAGTTTGTGACTTGGTTGGCCGTAATAGTTTGATACACACCAGTCGCCGTAGCTGGTGCGTTCACACCGAAAGACACATTTTTCAAAGAAAAACATGACCTAAAAGAGTAGCTCCCTACAGACGAGCATTTCGGCACAGATACACTTTCGAGATTTGTACAGTAATAAAACCCATAAACGTTAATCGTTTTAACCTCTGGAATTGTTACTGTTTTTAAATTTTCGCAATAAGCAAATGCATAATTCCCGACAGATTCAGCTTTCGGAAAATACGCATTTACTAAACTGGTACATCTTTCCAAGGAATAGCTGCCTATGCTTGTCAATTGCGAGAGCGCGATATTAGTTAAGCTGTAACAATTTCTGATTGAATAAGCTGGGATCGTCATAATATTGTTACCTCCGCTTATAGAGGTAATCCCAGTGCCAGTATAGTTGTTAGCCGCTCCTGCTGAAAAAAGCGTAGCAGAATATCCCGTAACTGGTAGCCCGTCCAGCATGTCCGGAATCACAACGTCCATTGAGGAGAAGTTATAGCCAGTCAGCGTTATTTGTGTGCCGTCGCTCGTCCACGTCCAGTTTGTTGAAGATTGCGGGTTCTGCCATGCAGTGGCCGCAGCAATATATACAGGGTCATTAGTTGACACTTTGTCTGGATGAGCGGAGGTGTCAAGGCTATGAGTTGGTATATTTGGGTCAGTCTCGGTTAATAACCATGGGGCATTGGTGTAGCTGACCGAGGCGAAGTTCAATGTTGGCACTGGCAAAGGTAGAACGTTGACAATCGCACCAGGAGCATGCAGCATGTTGATGGTTCCCTGGGCGCTGTAGAGTAAGCCATTTGTGGACTCCGCCCGGATGAAGAAGCGATAGCGGTTCGCGCCACAATCCATGGAAGGTGTGAATGCCAGGACATTGGTGGACCAAAAGAGCGTGCCCATGCCGTTCGTCTGCCACTGGAAGGATGCGGTGTAGTTCGTAAGCGTGGCGCCATACGCCTTAAGAGTAGGCGTGAAGGTCAGCGTCTCGCCGCGGCTGCAGTCGAAGGTCACGGGCGCGGTTGTAACTGCGTCTGCAATCCACTTTAAAGGGCGTTGCGCGTGCGCCGCAAAGGCGATGCAGCAGAGTAAAAGGATTCGTTTGATCATGTTAAACTCCTATGATGTCGTAGCGTACGGTTATTCCGCAGACGATCCAGTTGACTAGGGTGACACTGCGGACGATCGCGCCGGTGCTCACGGTGTTCCCGTTGTACGTCAGGGTGCCCTTCGCTAGGGCGAGTGCTGCGGCCCGCTTAGCGGCGAAGCCGGCACAGGCGAGCGCAGCCGTCGTATACATATACTCGACCTCGATGCTGTCTGTGAACGATACGTTCTTCCGGTCGAATATCCCGGGCGCGGCCGAGCGTATGCCCGGCTGCACCTGGACGGCGCGCTCGCCCGCCCCGCCCACCAGCCTGCAGCTCTCGCCAGCGGCGGTCCCTGCGGCCAGTGTTGTCCCTGACAGTACGACAATCATTGAGCCTCCTATGCGAAGGTCGGGAAGGTGACAGTGAAGAGCGAGGCGACACCGTTGGTTATAACCAGCGCCGGCGAGAATGCATAGTCGCCGTGGCGCGGGTCATTCATCCCGTAAACCAGGGACATGGATTCAAGCTGGCAGTCGGCGAACTCGAGCGTGATCCCGAGGCCGTCGACCGGGGAGACCTTGAGTTTGCGCCCCAGGGTGTTTGCCCCTCCGATCTTCGTGCCGCTCGCACCCTGGAGGTTGAGCCAGGCCAGCGCCTGCGTCTCGATCGGGCCGTAAGGCTTGAACGTCAGCTTCGGGTTGACATCCGTCAGCTTGAAGTTTGTCGTTCCGTAGGCGTTAGTCTTGCGGGGCGTGATCGCAAAACCCCCGTCAAAGTTGAAGCCTTCCTCGGACTCAAAGGTATACTCGGTCTCGTCGATCCCGCCCTCGCCGCCGCCGACGTGGATCAGCTCGGCCTTGTAGCCTGGCGTCAGGATCTTCGACAAATCGAGCGCATGCGACGCGATCGCCGCAGACGATATGACGTGCATGCAGTCAGCCGCGCCGGTCGCCTTGGTCAGATCGCCAATGGCCGTAAGCGTCATCGGGCCGAACGGACCCTTGTCCGCGGCGAGGATGAGCTGAGGGCACTGTGTGATGACACCAGCCTTGAGCACGATCTTGACACCGCTTGCCGCCCAGATCGTAATGTCCTTAGACGGATTGGGGGCGAGTGTCGCGCCGAGGTTGGCCACGGTGTAGGGCCAGTAGGCCGCCTGATTGTTCAGCATGCCCATCGGCGTGAAGCTGACCGTGATGATCTTGTCAGTCATGCGCTTCTGGACTCGGCCCCACATGGAGCTGGTGATGTCGCGCATGGAGGTCTCTGGCGTGAGGGTTATCGCGCCTTCGGAGTAATACTTGACGGAGTTGAATTCCACAACCGCCGGTCCTTCTACTGTTGTCCTGTCCATTGGGTCTCTCTTTCTACGCCACGAAGGCGTTTGCAGATGTGCTTAAAATCAAGTGGTAGCAATTGTCAGCCGGAGGAGGCGGCTGCGGATACTTCTCTAAATCAGTGACGAACAGCCCGCGTCCGGACGTGAGCTTCGCGTGGTGCAATATGATGGCGGCTTTCTCGGCAGCCTCGAGCGCGGTGATGCCGGTGCCTCCCTTGCCGCGGTTAAACGTCGCCTGCTCGCAGATCTCCACGACCAATGACAGGTCGCGAAAGACGGGAGTCGATACATTCTTCGGTACATTGCCAGCTTTACGCAGCATGACTGTCACACAGAGGCCCATCTTATCAAGCGCATCCGTGATGAGCGTGTCGGTGTCGCCGAGATCCTCGGTCATCACCGTGACATCCGGGCGGCTGAAACATGAGTCGGACGCCTTGAGAAGCGCGGCGACATCCTGGAGGCATGCGTGCAGCGTCGATTCGGACGCCCTCCGTTCCTGTTCTGCTGGGTTCTGACTCATGCTGTTTATCCTAGGATCGATGATTCGGGTGCTGAGATGGACGGCTGCGGCCGTCCGCTGCTTGCCGTGGGTGTCGCGTGTTCCTCATCCGGGGGGTCGATGGAGACCTTGGCGAGGTTGTCGCGAACGGTGTTGGCCCGCCGCCACTCCTCGACGCGTAGATCGTCGAGGAGCGCGGACATGCCGGGGATGCGGGTGAAAGCCCTGTACCGGTAATCGGCCAGGATGTGGGAGAGCAGTTCATTCGGGACATAATTAAGCCGGATGTCAAGCTTGGTGTGCCTCCGGATGCCGGAGCGCCACTCGTTGGCGACGTTCGTTGCCACGTCCTGGAGCACGTCGGCCTGACTCTCGTCAGTCGCGACGCTCCCCAGCTTGTCCATCTCGCGGGCTGACAGCGCCGTCAGCAGCACCTGCTTGTTAAGCTCTACCCACATTCCGCATCCCCCTTACTGATAGATGATGGCTACGGTCCCGTTCGTCGCTGTGCCGGTCCGCAGGATCTTGTCACCCGCCATCAGCCAGATGTTGCTCGAGGAGATATCCCCGGTATACGCACCCGCCGTGCACGTGACCGAGATCAGCGTGTTGGTGGTCGCGTCGTTCTGGCTGACGCGCTTGATGATGACCGTGCCGTTCGTGACGGCCGAGCCTTCGACGATGACCGTCTGGGCCTTGGCGACGCCGACTGTCGTCAGCTCGCTGGACCCGGTCCCGATCGTGACCACGCTGTACGTGGCCGCCATGACCGCGGCGGCCAATCCGACCGCCACGAGCAGGGCAAACATTACTGTCAATTTCTTCATAACCTTTTCCTTTTTTAACTTAACTCGTTAACTCATGCTCCCGTTTCCACGCCGGCGCTGCCAGGCTTATGCAGCCAGGAGGCGCAGCAAAGCTTTCTTGTCGACGGCCTTCGCCCCGTAGAGCGCTTCCATCGCCAAGTGGTTCGTGCCGGTCGCGGCCTCGCCGAAACGGCGGATGCCCATCAGGATGCCGGATGCGTCATCATACGCCTGGCCGACCTCTTCGTAGCACTTGACCGAATCCGGCTGCAGGTAGCGGAACCCGAGCCCGATCGCCTGCGGCAGGCTGATGAACCCTGCGAGCGCAGCGTTCGCCGAAGCGAGCAGCGGAGCGCGCACGATCTGCTTGAAGCCGAACAGGCCCGGGATCACGCCGTTGCGGATCGCCTCGGAGCCGCCGAACTTCTCGGCCGTCAGCTCAGCCAGCAGCTTCGAGAAGAAGGTGCCCTTGAGCGTCAGCGTCGCCTCGGCCGGGTCGATGTTCTGCTCTTCGCAGGTCGTGACCAGGCTGGCGATGTAGGCGGTCGTGAACTCGGCCAGCTTGATGTCGGCCTTCTTTTCGAAGGTGCCGTTGATCAGGCTGAACACGTCCTTGACAACAGCCTTCGCCACGCCCTTGGCGCACTGCTTGCCCTTGGCCTCCCAATAATTAACTGGCGCCTCGGCAAGTTCCTTGTCCGTATACTTGCACTTGGCCACCTTGTGGCGGTTGACCGGGATGTCCACGCCTTCATCGGTATGGTCGCCAGCGGCATAGTTGTTCGTCGTCGCGTCGAAGTCATCCGCTTCGACAGTCCCGATGACCGGCACCCGGACGTTGTCGCCCTTCTGGCCGGCTTCCTTATTCAGGCCGATGGAGATGCCTGTAAGGTTGGTCAGGATCGAGTTGACCTCCAGCACGGCTGCGTCAGCCATGATCCTGCCCTGCATGTTCGTCAATGTGTTTGCCATGTTCTATGGTTCCTTCTTTGGTCCCGCGCTTAACTGCGCTGGGTGCGTTGCAGCGTGAGCAGCTCGGAGGCGTTCTCGCGCTGGAATTTATCTTTCTCGGTGCCTTCCGGCATCTTGTTGAACTGCTCAAGCTTGTTGAGCACAGGGTCGCCGCCGCCCGCGAAAGACGGCTTGCGCGCGTCAGTCTTGTTCGTCACGGGATCCTTCTTCTCAGGGGCTGCACTCCCGAGAACCTTGACGAAGGCGCGGCCCGCGTCAGGGTTCGCAGTGAACATCTTCACAAAATCCGCCTTGTTGCAAATTTTGTCCTTGTTTGCGGCGTATGCGGTCTCCGCCTCGCCTGCGACCTTCGCCGCCTCCGCGTCAGCCTTGTACTGCTGAAGCTCTTTGACGGCGGCCGCGATCTGCTCGGGTGTCGAATCCTCCGGCAGATTGAGCTGGATAGCCAGTTCTTTCATTGGCACTTCCTTTTTGTTTGTTTGTGTTGCGCCGTCTTCCTTGTTGACGACGGGTGTGAGATTCTTTCTGAAGCGGGCCGTGTTGGTCAGCGCGACCGAGAGGATGGCGACCGGACGCTTGTCCGCGTCGCAGTCCCAGACCGGCGAGAGCCAGCGCAGGCGGCGGTTCTTAACCATGTCCGCTCCGACATCCGTCCAGCGGATCAGGCCCCAGAGGCCGTCTTCTCGAACTTCGACCTGCAGCAGCCATCCCATGGCCGTGCTGTCTCCGGTGATGATGCTCCAGTGCTCCCGGTCGACTAGACCCGCATCTGCCGGGGCGAACGCCGCCGCCAGGTTCTTGACGGCCAGCGCATCGATCAGCTGCACATCCGTGACGTTGTCCCCTTTCGCGTCCAGTTGCGGCTGGCCGCCCTTGGTGACGATGTATTCGAACCGCCCGTAAGGCGCGATGTGACACCAGGTCTCCGGCTGATCAGCCACGGCCGTCGTAAGTAGATTCTTCATTCCTTCGTTCCTTTCTTCGCGGCTTCGACCGCCGCGTCCAAAAACACCCCGTAAAGCTCTTTTTCCTTTTCGACCGCCAAGCCCTCTAGGATCGTTTCTACGGGGGGGGCTCCCTTTTCCGCTCCCTCTTTAGCTCCGGCGGCTTCCTCGCGTTTTGCAACGGGGTTTGGCTGTTTTGCAACGGGGTCTTGCTTGTTCATGGCGGAGTCAGCGGGCTGGACAGCCGTGGAAGCCGGTATTTGGGGTGTTAAAACCTCCAGCGTGTAGCCTGTCTTCTCCTCAAGGTCATCCTTGGACACTCGGAAGCCGGCCGTGAACGCCTTGCTTGCCGTTTCGAAGATCTCGTTGGCGGTCGGCTGCGGATCGGTGAAGTCGAAATAGGCCAGGTGCGGACGCCCGGGGAACTTGGCCGCCAGCAGGTCGGCCGTGACGATGCGGTTCAGGGGCGTCGCAATGACCCTGCAATCGCGCCGCACGATGGACCGCCAGGTCTTCTCATGCGCGTCGCTCGCGCCGCCGCTGCCCATGCCGCCCTCCCCCGAGAGCGATGTCAGCAGGCCGCCCGTGGCCATGAGCACGATCAGCTCCTGCTGCCGTTTAAGGAAGTCTGAGAAGGGGTTCACGCCCCGCGCATCCGTGGCATACTGCACGACAGAGCCGTTCGGAACCGTGCCAGATCCGCCCTTGGCAACGTCATTCGCGGCTGTGACATAGCGCTCCTCGTCGCCCTTGTCGATGTCCGGCGGCATGGTGATGATCACCGGCGGCACGCCGTAACGTTCCAGGAAGATGCCGTACTTCGTGTCCCCGAGCATGCGCCGGATCACGATCTGCAGCGCGGGATAGTTGATGTGGCGCGGACGCACCACGCTGACAAGCTCGTTTCGCGGGATCGGCAGCGCGTTCGCCGGAGAGGTCGACGCGTCAGGGTTCCAGTACCATGTGCCGTCCCATGTGTCCCGGCAGAAGTTCCAGGCGTCCAGGCATTCGAAGCCCGCCAGGCAATCCATGCCCTCGCCGTACACCGGACGCGCATGGGCGAAGCCCCGGAAGAAGCTGCTCGCCAGATGCTCCAGGGACTCCGCGAGGTTGCCGCGCTCGGACTCCGCATAAGCCAGGGTAAGGAAGTCCTTCTGTTCGTTCGCCAGGATCTCGTCAAAGTTGCGCGTCTTCTCCTGGGCCGTAGTCTTGATGGTCCAGTCGATCTCCAGCATGGCCGTGGAGCGCCGCTCGCAGCAGGTCAGCAGCGTCGGGTCGCAGCCTTCGAGTTCGTTGTACAGCCATTGCAGCTCGGCATACGCGCCCATGCGGGCCGTGTCGTAGATGCGCGCTGCGCGTTCGATCGTCAGCCCCTTGAGCGGGTTGAAGGTCTCCAGAAGCGCGCTTTCATAAGACTTCTCGTAGAGTTCCTTCTTCCCTGGATCGCTCTTCTTTGTAAACCAGTTGAACATTATGCCACCGCCTGTGATGTATAGTTGTTACCGGCCGCGCCGAAACTGCGCGGGAGCGGGATGTATGACGGCTTGCTCTTCGCATGCAGCGCGAGCGTCGCCGCCCAAAACTCATCAGCGTGCCCGTTCGTGCCGCGGTCCCCGTTAAACCGCACGTTCCCCGCGCTTGTGGTTTCCTTGCGGATCGAACGGAAAGCCGCGACAATCGACGGGATGTCCGGCATCAGGAACGTGTGATCCTCCAAAGCTGCACGCAGGGGATATGCGAGGGTTTCCTTGACCGTCGCGGTAAAGGTCACGCCTTCAACCTTGCGCCCGAACCGTTTGATGGCGCGTTCGGCGAACTGGCGTCCGATGCCCGTCTGATCCACGCATGCGCGTTTCATCTTCGGCAGAGACAGCAGACGGTAAAACACCTGCTCCTGTTCGTCGAACGTCTTGTTCTGCATGGTGATCACGGACCGGGTGAAGTTGATTCCTCCGAATGACTCGACGACCCAGAAGCATGTCAGATCCTTGGTGCGCCCGACGTCCACCCCCATATAGAGGTCTCCGGCGGCATCGGCCATATCCGTCTCCCATACGACATCCGGCTTATACTTGCAGCCGTCCAGGAGTTCATAGCTGATGAAGGATGACGCGTCATCCGATGGCACGCACATGTATTCCTGGGCGAATGTCTCTTCGTCCGGGGACTGGTCCTTGATGAAATCGAAATAGGCCTGTTCGTCCATGTCCATGCGTTCGTCGTTAGCCGGAAGCTTGGACTGCAGCTTGTACAGGAAACCGCACTCAAGCGCGTCCTGGAGGGTCACGCGGTAGACGTGCCAGCGTTTCTTGTTGCCCTTGAAACGGGCTTCCTGTATGAGCGTGTTAAAGTAGTTCTCGCTCCCGCGGTGCGTGCTGAATAGCCAAATGAAACCGCCCCACGTCACGCCCGGGCTCATGATGCCGTAGAGCATCCTGTTATCGGAGTTCAGCGCGAACTCGTCGCCGACGCGACCGCCGCGCTTTCCGGCCTGCGCGTCCGGGTTGCTGCTGAGGCTGTAGTACTTCGTCCCATTCGCAAAGGCCAGCACGTGACCGCTGCTCCCGCGCTTGTCCAGCACCTGCAGACCGAGGTCGGAAGCACCGGCGTGGAGGATGTCGCAAAACTTCTTGCAGTCCTGGACGGCCAGCATGGCCTGCAGGTCATCGCGTGACGTCCCCCAGGTGTCCAGTGCATAGTCAGCCAGGGCATGGCGGCGGGCGAGGCCGTGGGCCGTTGTCCACGTCCAGCCGATCTGGCGCGACTTCTCGGCAAGCAGGCGGCTGTGCGTATCCTGCGACCATGCGCTCTGGTAACTCAGGAAGAAAGGCTCGCGCCCGTCCGAAAGCGGCTTCGGGAAAACATGGCACTTGCCCGAGAACGCCTCCGGCACGAATGCCGGGCGGATCCCAATGCCTCTATCATAGACTATGTCGCACGTTGCCATGTTAAAGTAGGTTCATTGCTTTTTCGATTTCAGAGAGCGCCTCGGCTGTCAGGCCTCCCGACTTGTTGAGCCGCTCGATCGCGCTGCGCGTCGCCGCGAGTCTCGCCTCGGCCGCTTCAAATTTCTCACGGGCGAGCCGGAGGGCTTCGTCCTTGGTATCCTGTGCGCGGCGCTTGAGCTCCAGCTCCTGGGACTTGGTGGTCATCGCCGCGATATTGATCGCCATCGCCGTGAAGCGTACAGCATCCTTGGCGTTGCCCTTGAGGGCCAGATCGGTGGCCATCGACTGGTAGGCCGCGACAAGCTTCGCGTCGCCCGCCACAGTACCGGCTAATGCGCCGACTTCCTCACGCGCCTGGATGCTCTGCTCGATGCGGTGGGCTGATTCATCGCGGCGCATCCGTTCGGCCCAGCGATACAGGGCTGAACGTGAAGGCTCCTGGATGCTAAATTCTTTAGCCGCCCACTTGGACACCTCGAACCATGGCGACCTCCGGAACATGTCATAAGCCTGCCAACGCTGCGCTTCGGTCAGCGTCGCGTCCCATGCATCTATTCTGGCTTTGTTGGCATCCATTGTTTTACAGTCCCGCGTATGCGATCTTGCCTTGCTCGGTGAGATAAAAGCGGATGCGGCCGGTGACCGGCTGCCGGAAGCTGGCGATCCAGCCTTGGTTCTTCATGGAGGTGATGGCGATGTCCATCTCCGTCGTGGTGATCGGCGTAGAGCATGCGATCTGGGCTTGCTCGCACAGATCCTTGCTTTCGATTCCAGTCGGTCCGAGGTCGTTCAGGATGCGAAGCATTTTCTTAATCACTAAAATATCAGTGTCGCTCATGCTCATGGTGTGCTCCTTATTTCCGCTGCAGCAGCCTGTCGAGTTTGTTGTCCATGGATGCGAGTTTCTCTTTGGTCGCGATGCTCGTAGCCTCCAGCGCGGATATGCGCTGTTCTGCGCAGGTCATCCGGCTGAAGAGATTGGCCGTCTGGCCGTCAAGCGAGTGATGCCGCTCATCGCACTGGCGCGTCGGCGTGACCTGACCTTCCGCACGGACCGTGATCGGTTGCTCGATCTTTTGCGGCCTGCTGGCAATAAATACTTTTACCGCAAGTCCCAGCACGCTTAGCAGCGTTGCTCCGTTGAGTGCGATGGTCAGTCCCTCGGTCATAGCTCGAAATCCTTTCGCGGAAAACATGTGTGGTTGACGCCGTGAATTTAACTATAATTCCTTAAACCTGTATTGCGTGCGGGGGGAAATAGGGGAATAAAAAAAGGGAGCCCGCGAACGGACTCCCTTCTATTTTCTCTTGGTTTTTTTCAGTGGCTACATAGGACCTCCTTTTTGCTAGAGTCAAATGTCCGGACGTCCCCAACCGGACAAGGCGTACAGCTCCCATAAGATTCCTCGGGGTCGAACTTGACATCCTCGCGTTGACCCTGCACATTGCGCAGGATGCGGCGGCGATGCGTATCAAGCATTTTAAATACGTCAAAGAGTTCCTTAGCCGGAATGTCCTTCCAGTCACTCGGCCAGTCAATGTGCTTGTAGATTTTGCACACGTATTCCCAAGGAAGCGCGACGCCCTGCAGCTCGCCGATCTGGCGCAGACACTGCTCCGTCAGATGGCGGATGCGGTTCTCGTCTGCGATCGAGAAATGCGCCGCCAGTTCAAAGTCCTCCGCCGCGATCGCGGTCGCGAGCATGAGCTTGTCATACTGCCCAACCGGGGCGCATACCTTGAGCGATGGATTGCCAGTGTGCTTCTCGATCCACATGTGCCGCGCGAGTTCGACAGCCTCGCGGTTATCCGGATCCAGCTTCATCTCCTCGCACACCGTCCGCTTCGCCTTGCCCCATACCTTGAAGAACTTAATCATCTGTTGTTGTGTAGCCATAGCTTTAATCCTTGGAATTGCCTTATTTCGTTATTATCTTATTGAATACGACCACGTCAGCCGTGCATGCGCCGTGATCAGCGTCTGTGATGATCTGTCCGCACTGCTCGCACATCGAGTAAGCGGCCACCGGCTTCGGGGCGCAGCCTCTCGCGATCAGGCAGCAGATGAATATGCCTATCCCCACTCCAGTGCAGATCGCGCAGATCATGGCCGAGGCCATCCGCTCCCGCTCGCGCATCGCCTGGACTCCGCTCGCGCCTTCGTGTATGATCTTACTCATAATGGTAGCTCCTCCTGATGTTCTGTTTTGTGCTGTTCTTCGTGGGCAATCTCTTTGGCCTCGAATCCGGTGCACCACGCAGGGCGCTGGTTATTCAGATCCAGGTGGATCGGTAGATAGGAATAGGTTTTTTTGCAGCAGTCATCCGGGTCGTCTGCAGACGGGACACTCCTGCCGACAACCAGGCAGTGACCGCAACCGGCGCCAGGAGCCGTGATGATCGCCAGATCCTGATCGTTTCGCATCCGGTCAAGCTCTTCAAGGCGCAGCTGATGGCGCTGCTGCGCCCTCTGCATCGCCAGTTCCCGGGGGTCCATGAACAGGTCTTTACGCATGGCAAGCCTCCTGATAGCGGTGGCCGCAGGCGGCGAGGTCGGCGGCGTGGATGCACTGCGTGGGTTGTTCAGCGGTCTCGCAAGCTGGTTGCAGCGCCACCGCGATCTCTCTGCGAGCCGTGATCTCGCTTACGCTGAACTCCCACCCACCGCCCTGGCGCGGCTGCACCATCGCCCGGCGCACGACCGCTTTGTCGTTGCAGGCATAGAACCGAGCCCAGCCATTGCCCTTGATGTGCCAGCCGCCTGCAGGCCAGAACTCATGGCTTGATGGCTGGACGCTGATCCGTTGCTTGATTTGGCATTCGTACATGGGGCCTCCTTAGTATCCGCATCCTTTAAAAAATCCAAACAAGAAAAGAACAAAGAAAAAGAGCAAGCACCCCGGTGTTCCCGATCGTTCTTCCGCTATAATTATCCGTATCTCTTTTTTGTCTTCATCTGTCAGCATGGGGCCCCCTTTCTGATTAACTCAGTAACCGGCTATTAACTGAGCCCTCGACTGGGCGGCTGACGTTTGTGGCCAAGCCGTGCAGATAACCGTTCGCGGCTACGGCCTTATCCTCGCGCGTCGGCCTTTCGAGTTTCGTCGTAACCACGCTGAAGTTGACTTCAGTATACTTGTCGATCGCCTTTTGAATTTCGTCCCTGTCGTTTCGGATCGGACGCATCCGAAGAGCCGAATCAATGCCGGAAAAGAAATTCAGTTCATACGTTTTACGTTTATTGGCTGTGATCCGAATCCGTTGCTTACGCATCGAAGTTGTAAACGAGGACCAAGAGGAAGCGCATTCCCGTATCAGGAAGGCTTCAACGTGTTTCGCGATGGCGATGTTGACAGACGGGCCGACATAAATACAGCCACGCTCGGAACTCGCCAGGACAAGCACGCTGAAGTGCCGCTTCAGTATGCCGTGTGCCAAGCGGCGCGCATACACGCAGCGCCTGACGCCGCCACACTCATGCGTGATCCGTGTAGCATCCTTGTCGATATCAATACCGTCAATGCTGATGCCGGCATTCGAAGCCAGCTCATACGCCTTCTCGATGGCCGCCTGTGCCTCAGCGGCATGATTACTACCGCGACCGAGCCGCAGCAGTTTCTTAATCTTGTCTACTATCTTATCTGTGTCACTCATTGATTTGATCCATTTTTAGAACTTTAGAACTCTCCAACTTTAGAACTTCTCTTGCTCCCCTTTGCGCAGCCGAGGCGGGGCCTGACCTCGTGGCCGGTCCGCTAGGCGGGCGTCCCCGCCGGGCGGGCTACTGCTAGATGCTTGACTCGCGGTGCATCCTCCGCACGCAATTGTCTCGGCTTACGGTTGTTGTCGGCCGCGATCAGGTGTTTGATGAGTCCGGATCCAGCTTCGATGGCGACTGCGATCTTCAGGCATTCCGCGCCGACCAGAACATACTCCATATCGACGAGGACATCCAAAACCCATAGGCCGCGCTTGTACATAATGCACATTTCGTACGTGCAGCCGAAGGTGATGATGCCCTTTTCGTAACGCCCGGGGTGAGAACGCTTGTAATACTTGTTGGTTGTCTTTATCCAGGCGTGCCCGGTGGGTTCGTGCTCCATGGTGTGATTTACGAATTCGGAGCAGCCGAGGCAGGTCTGGTATCCGCATTCGCAGCGCATCGACCGTGTCGGCCGCGCATTCACGCAAGGCTTGAAGATGCTCATGGCTGGACCTCCTTAAGAATTACCGCTACGCTTTCGGCATTCGCCGAATGGTTTCCGCTATCGCTGCAACGAGCGTTATTGCCTGATTGCGTTATTGCCTTATTAGGAACATAGTCATTCAAGTGTACCCCGACGCGCAGCCAGACCGTGAGCAGGTCCACCAGTTCGTCGTATGCGCTGCGCTTATAACCAGACAATATGGCGACCTCCATCTCCAGTTCCTCTTCATTGGCAATCATACAGACCGTCCGGTCTGGCTCATCATTAGCCTGGCGACTACGGCGCAGCAACCCCTCCGCTTCTTCTAGGGTCAACCCAGAAACATGCATAGGGAACGTTGGGTGCTTCTCGCAAGCCTTCTGCAAATTGCTGATCGCATCCGCGCACAGGCGGCCAAGGAACTGCTTGTCGATCTTAGTAGTGAGTTGCTTAGCCATTGGACACCTCCTCGCAGAAAGCAGCAGGCCAGATCCCGAGCTTGCGGAGGTGCGCGACTTGAGCCTGCGCATCTGCCAGGGCGTCGTGAGCATTGGAGGCATACTCATACTTGACCTCCGGGTGCAGCGCGCGCGCCGTCCGGAAGTCGCGCTCAACCTTGTGGCTGATCTTACCATGGCCCGTCACCTCAAAAAGGCTGTTAATACAGGCCACGTCAAACGACGGGCTGTTCGCCCATACCTCGTCGGCTCCATCAAGAGCGTCGGAGAGTTCCAAGGCTACCTCCCATGCCTGCTTTACAAGATCGTCTTGCAGGGCGGCCATGTTATGCAGGGCTTGGACGCGGTCCGATTTCAGCCACCAGAGCAGCGTCCCTACGTCGATGACGCGGCCGTAATGTTCCTGCTCCATCCATGGCAGATGCCATATCCCTTCGTTGTCCGGCTTCCCGCACTCGCTGATAACAATGCCGATCTGCGTAATGACAGCGTCCGGCTTCGTGCTCAAGGTCTCAATATCAATCATGACTCGTTTCATAGTGTGTCTCCAAGTTTCAAGTTTCTAGTTTCAATTTTCCCTTAGTTGAACTCCGCCATCACCCACTTGTCTTTGGGCGTGCGGCGCATGTAGAAGCGCACGTGGCGCCGCTTGCCGGTCTTCTGGATGCTCTGCTCGATCGCGTTGCATACGAGCTGGAACTTCTCGTGGTCCTTGAAGGCCTCCGCGTGGCGGTGGCTCAAGAGCACCATCAGTCGCCCGATGGACACCGCGCCGTTGCGACCCGGCCTGAACGTGTCCTTGAGCAGCGCGACCGCCTGGGGCTTTCCGCCCACCATCCATTCTTCCATGCATTCATCCAGAAGCTGCTTGGCGATGGTCACGCTCTCATTGACCGCGACGGTGTCGTCGCTGTCCAGCATGATTTTGAAGCGTCCGCAGAAACTCTGCAGCGTAACGCTGTTGCCCTCTCCGAAGGTCGTGCTGAACCGCTCCGCACTGACCTGGCAGAATGCGTACACGTCGGCCACCACGTTCTCGATCCACTCGTTGTGCGTCTCAGCCCGGGCGAACGCCGCCTGCACCTTCTCGATCACGACTTCCGACCGCAGCCGGTCAGCCTCGCTCAGTTGCGATTCGTGGCAGAAATTGCCCTTACTGTCCCGGATGTATCCCTCGGGGACCGGAAGATCCCACACATTCACCGTGTTCCCAGTTTCAAGTTTCAAGTTTCCAGTTTCCATTTTACTTTCCCCCTGCGATGTTGATCTTGTTTGATGCGATCGCCTTCTCGGCGTCCTGATTGTCAGCGCCTTCAACCTGGTCCAGATCCGCGCAGATCCGCACGACGGCCTTGTAGGCTCCGAACTCATTAGCCGCCGCCGCAATGGCCTTGCACGCGGCTTTACGGTCACCTGCAAAGCCCTTGCCCAGGAACTGCTCAACGTCCACCACTGGCACCTCGGCGTGACGGAGCACGGCCTGGCACCGGTTGAGGACCTGCTTGACTTCGTTGGTCGAGGCCGCGACGAACTTGTCCCACATCTCCGGGATGGCCAGGATCACGAGCGTGTAGTTCGTCTTATTACAGATCAGCTTGATGGCGTTGGCCGTGGAGGCCCCGAGCGTGTTGGCCTCGTCGATCACGAGTGTGCCGTACTTTCCGCTCAGTGAGCGCAGCATCTGGGACTCGGCTGTCCGCTCGTCGTACTTCTTGCCGTGGAGCGGCAACCCTGCGGCCTCTGCGACGTCCGCGCAGAAAGCCTTGTAGCTGCTCTGCCAGCTCTGCTTGCCCTCGACGTAGGTCGCCCCGTGCCGGTTGGCCAGGTGCTGGCCGATGGCCGTCTTGCCCGCACCGGTCGGCGCGAGCACCACGACGACCTTGCAGCCGAAGGAGTCATCCTTGGCTTTCATCCAGGCGGACACCGTGGCCTTCGCCAGACGTGTGGCGACAAAGGATGCCGACCGCTCGGCGCGTCTTCCCAGCGCGTCGACGCGCGACTCCATATCCTCGGCAGCCGAAAGCAGCTTGGCCGCCACGGTGTCATTGTTCCCTGTGTAGGATCCCGAACTCACCCGGCTCCAGACCGTGGCGCTGACCGGAAGGAACCTGGATACGAGCTGGCCGTCAGACATCGGTTTGCCCTCCGCCGCTTCGATCTTCGCCCGGGCTTCCGTCACCCGCGCGATCGCCGTCTTCATTGATTCTGTCATCATGGTATGCTTTTACTCCTCGTCTTTGTAGCTGTCGGCCCACTGGTCGACAGCGTCGCTGTGTTGTTGTGTTTTTTGCTCTTCAACCGAAGCGGCGCCCTTCGCCGCTTCGAAAGCCGTAAGGTTGCTGCCGATCATGTCGGCTGAATCCGAAAGCCTCTTCTGTCCGATGCGCGCCCACTCGCGCCGGTGCTGCGACTCTAGCCGCTTCATGCTGGAGATGGTCTCCTCGTCGGGTGCCAGCTTCGTGCCCTTGACCGCGATGGTCGCCGTCCCCACGACTGCGCCGTCCGTCCGGCTGACGAACGCCGTCCGGGAGTCGAAGGGCGAGACATGCACAAGCCAGTCGCTGCCAGCGGGTAGGGGGTGGCGTGAGCCGTCCTGGAGCTTGACCATGGCGTGGATCAGCGTGTCGGCCTCCAGCCGGAGCGGATCCTTCCAGGTCATCGTGCGGTCGTCGCGCACCTTCAGCTCCTGCCCGAGGTCGCGCCCCAGGATCTCCGGGACGTGGATCATCGGGAGCACAAGCAGCTCGCCGCGGTCGAGCGCCTTCTGGCGGGCGGACACGAACGCCTGGGCAGGGGACATCTTGACCAGGGAATGCCGGGCGGGCTCGCTGTTCAGCACCTGCGCCCACGCCGCCCGTACGCCCTCGGGCATCGTCAGCAGGTGGCTCTCCGGCACGGGCACCGTGCCGTCAAGCCGGACCATGTGACGCATGAAACCGCACCGCTCCCACCCCTCAAGCCTGTGATGCTCGCGCCGGTTCACCCGGTCATACAGCGTGGCGATGAAGTCGCGGTACTGCTCCCACCTGGGGAACCCGCTGCGCAGCAGGTCCGCCACATCCGGATTGTCCATGGCCAAAGCGACGCCCGCCTTCATGATGCTCTGGTGGTACCGCTGCTCCGCAGCCAGGGACTCCGGGCAGTGCTCAGGATCAGCGCCCTTCGCGCCCGGGATCATGGCCATCTCATTCTTAAAGAGGCTGTGGATCGATTCAAGAGGGGCTTTCCACAGAGGAGTTCCCCCAGCCGACCCATTCCACAGGCCTTTAGCGATGGGATTATTCTGGATCGTGCCGGACTTGAACCGGAGCAGCCCGCCTGTGAGGCGGTGCAGCAACTCCTGTAGTTCGATAGGCAGACGAGCCGTGGCGTTCTCGCCCGCGATCATGCAGCCCCGCGTGCTGACTCCATAGACGCAGCAGATGGCAGCCATAAGGTACCGCGTGTAACTCTGCTTCAGCATCTGCTTCGTGCCGTCCGCGGACTCTAAAGCTGGCACCATACCGTAGATGTAGTACCCCGTCAGCAGTTCGATGCCGCCAAGCTCGGCCACCTCGCGGGCCGTGATGTTTCGGCCGCAGCTCACGAGCTGGTCATGGATACGGTCATCGATCACCCACACGGAACCGAACGGCAGGCCGTAGCGCGTCTGCGGTATCTCCGGCATGAGCGCCGAAGCCTCGGCCGTGCCGATCCGCGCCGCCGTGAGAGCCGCCTTGCTCGGCGCGATCCGTGCCAGGTTCCGGTCGCCCCAGCCTACGGGGGTGAAGTCGTACGGCTTGAACGGGCAAGCCGTGTCATCCCCGACGTAGTCCGGGAAGTCACGCGCCAGGATGCCCCGCCAGTCCGTGTCATAGCCCGGGATCACCTTGCCGGCCATCAGCCAGTCATGGAAGAGCGCACGGTAGGCCGCGCTCGTCACCCGCTGGGATTGGAAACACAGCTCATGCCAGAAGCCCACGAAGCCAGGGGGCAGGGACGTCGCCTTGCCTTCCTCGCCCGGGGCCTTCGCCAGCTTGCGCAGCCGGGGCGGCAGCGCCGCCACCGGACCGCCCGCCCGCCACGCCTCAAGCCTCCTGTAGAAAGACGTGCCGGCCAGGGACAGGCCGTAAAGCTCGGCCTCGCCGCGAAGCCGCTCCCGTTCCGCGTCCTTGTCAGCCGCGATCCCGTAAGCCAGGAACGAACGGTGCAGCCACTCCGCCGCTTCCCGCGCCTGCCCCGAGACCATCGCCATCTGTGCGTTACGTGTTAATGCTGCTTCCATGGCTTGCCTCCTGTTGATTACGCTATCGCCTCCGCGATCTTC